>ERZ501012.86-NODE-86-length-18842-cov-5.242455_pt1 | contig 18842 bp, 21 predicted proteins | sample MGYA00248887_ERZ501012 | MGnify/ENA primary metagenome ERZ501012 (study PRJEB25958, sample SAMN03398566) | human skin metagenome | study: EMG produced TPA metagenomics assembly of the Human Skin Microbiome Metagenome (human skin metagenome) data set. | reverse complement strand
CGCAGCAACTTATAAATGACAAGCTGCGCTTACAAACCCAATTATCCACCAAAGATACAGCCAAAGATAAAAAACTTCTAGTGATTGCTATCGGTGGGGTGTTTGTTTTGATTATCATGGTGATACTGGTCAAATTGATGCGATAAATTTCCCCAATTTTTATTTGAAAAAAGTCAGCATACGCATCAAAAGGTCATAAAAATTTGTTATGCTAACGGTCTGTAAGTTGGATGATGACAACAAAAAGAAAGATAGGGATACAATATGAAAATTATTGCTGATGGCAATATTGCTCATTTAAGCGATTTTTTTAATGAACACACTTTAGGGCGACCCATCGAATTGATTGCGATGGCAGGGCGTGAGATTGACGCGGCTGTGATAGATGAGCATCAGCCTGATATTTTGCTAGTACGTTCCGTCACGCCTGTCAACAAGCTGTTATTAGACAACAATAAAAGCGTCAAATTTGTTGGTAGTGCCACCATCGGCATCGACCATGTCGATGTGGAGTACCTCGCCAAGCGCGGTATCATTTTTGCCCATGCCGCTGGCTGTAGTAAGCATTCGGTTGCACAATATGTGGTGGCAGCGATTGCCAATTTGCGCCCTGATTATTTATTCAAACCCATCAACCTTGGCATTATTGGGGTGGGCAATATCGGTAATACCCTCGCGCAATATGCGATTTCCTATGGCTGGAATGTGCTGGGCTATGACCCACTCAAACCACCGTCGGTGGTCAACAACGCCAAACTTGAAACTGTACTGCAAGAAAGCAATGTGATTAGCTTTCACGTGCCGCTCACGCATGCGCACAACAGCTCATATCCCACCCATCACGACTATCTGATGACCCAAGCGCGCTGGCAAACCGTATCCGACACTGCCATCATCATCAATACCTCACGCGGTGAAGTGCTCGGTCGTGATGATATTGTCGCAAGCCCGAATGTGTGTGTACTCGATGTGTTTGAACACGAGCCCAATATCGATGCAGAGCTGCTCAAAGCCTGTAGTATCGTCACCCCGCATATCGCCGGTTATACCCTAGAAGGCAAACTTAGGGGCACACAGTTTGTCTATAATGCCTTATGCAAATATTTACAGGTTGCCCCAACGGTTGATTTTCATACCTTGATGCCAGCTGAAGTGCCGCTGTTTCAAGCAGTGCATAACCCACTCAAAGACCACGAGCGCCACCAACTGCTCAATAAAATTCCTGTGATGTATGACATCAAAGCCGATGACAAGCGTTTACGTAGTGTGGCAAATGCAAACGGTGATATTGAAGGCAAAGACTTTGATAACCTGCGTAAGAATTACCCGCTGCGCCGTGAATGGCAATCATACGTGTTTAAAATTTGATAAAAATATTCACCATGATATAAAGCAAAAATAGCCAGTATGGGAAAATACTAGCTATTTTTTTTGGGTCTGCTAATATTGTCGCAAATCCACCTATTCAAACTGCTATGTCAACCACTTATCAACCTACTTGTACCCTACAAACCGCCCAAGCCCGTGCTGCGATGTATGCTACCATTCGCCAGTTTTTTGCCGAGCGACAGGTGCTAGAAGTGCAAACCCCAGTGATGTCACAGGCGGGCAACACCGATATATTTTTGCAATCCGTCTCTAGCAATGTCACTGTGAGTGACCATCCAACAACCTATTATCTGCACACCTCACCCGAATTTGCCATGAAGCGTCTATTGGCAGCTTGGCAAGTGCCGATGTACCAGATTTGCCCCGTGTTTCGCGACAACGAAATTGGCAGCCGCCACAACATTGAATTTACCATGCTTGAATGGTATCGTCCCAATTTTAGCTTGGATGAACTGGCAAAAGAGACCAACGATTTGGTGTCCGCGGTACTCGGCTATCCGGTGATTTTTGACCATTATCGCTATGTGGATGCCTTTATGGATTTTGTTAAAATTCATCCCTTCAAGGCCAGTTGCGATACCCTCAAAGCCATCGCCAAAGATAATGGTCTTAACATTGATTTGGGGGAGGATCACCAAGGCTGGTTAGATTTGTTATTTAGTCATTTGGTGGAGCCTAATTTGGGAAAAGCGCTACCGACACTCATCTACGATTATCCTGTCGCCACTGCGGCACTCGCCAAAACAGTCACAGACAAAGATGGCAATCGGGTAGCTAGACGCTTTGAGCCGTATATCAACGGTCTTGAAATCGCCAACGCGTATGATGAGCTGGCTGATGGACAAGCGCTGCGTCTGCGCTTTGATGAAGACAATATGGCGCGTAAAAAACGCGGGCTACCTGTGATGCCAATTGACGAGAACCTGCTGGCAGCTTGTGATGCCCTGCCAGCTTGTAGTGGCATTGCGCTTGGCATTGACAGGCTGCTGATGATTAAAACGGGAAAAACCCATATCCGCGATGTCATCGCTTTACCCACTCCTCACGCCTAACAGCAGTGAACTCAAAAAAATAGGAATTGATATGAAAATTTGGCATTTATTTTTGGGGCTGATGGCAGGCTTGGGCATCCCGATTCAAGCGGCGATTAATACTAGATTGGGCGCAATGTTTGGTGGTCAACCGTTAATGGCAGCATTTGTATCGTTTACGGTTGGCGCGCTATTATTGTTCTTGGTGTCTTTGCTATTTGTCGATTGGCAAGCGGTACAATCGGGTCTATCAGACATGCAAATCAGTGATTGGTGGAAATGGCTTGGCGGTGCGCTGGGCGCGTTTTTTGTTTTTGCGTCGATTTTTTTAGCGCCAAAAATCGGTGTTGCCAATACGGTATTTTTATTTATTTTAGGTCAGCTGGTCATGGGTATGGTGGTGGATAGCTTGGGTTTATTTGGTATGCCTGTTAAAACCCTGCATTGGAGTAAATTTTTGGGGATTGTATTGATGCTGGTGGGCGTATCGTTTTTTATGTTTGGACAAAAATGGTTTGCTAAGTCGTCATAATGCTACGGCTGGGTTAATTTGCAAATCTAATCGCTAATTGCTGGATGTAGTCATTGAATTTGTGTTCATCTTGCGAACCAATCATCAAGGCATTGGGAATAGACTCATCTATACTCAATAACATCACCACACCAAAATCTTCCGCTTCAAAATAGCGCTCATGCGGCTGCCGCAGTTCGGTAATTTCACTGGCGATATGCTGTAATTTTTCACTCAAGTCAGCTGGAATTGACTGTCCATCAAAATCATAGATTTGGGCATGGTGTTTCAATCCACCATTGACGCCATTGACAATCGCTTGCGCCAGTAAGAACTCCGCTAACGGTAATTCATCAAACCAATGAATTTCGCTTTGTTCAATCGCATCAAAGTTGCGGCTCATTTGCACCATCGGGTTATGCTGCTTTTTTGGGCTTAGGGCATCTATATGAATGCCCCAAACGCCGTCATTATCGCAGGTTTTGCCAATGACGAGATGGTCGCCCAAGCGTTCTAACGGCAATAAGCCAAGGTGATTAAAGCCACTATTGAGACTAGCAATATTGCCTAAAGCCAATAAATAATGATACAAACCTGCAGGTAATTGAACGCCCAAGGCCTGCTCATTTTGCTCAATCATCGCCTGACTGACACCCAGCGGTTCGGGGTGATTTTCCAGTTGATACAATAACTTAATAGCACGAATAGGGTTTAGCATAATCAACTAGCGAATCCAAGCATTTAAAATATTGGCAAAGGCTTGTTTGTCTTTGTCGCTATAGGGCGCTTGTCCGCCCAATTTGCTTTGTTGACTGGGGTCAAAAACGCCCGTACTTCGCATGGTATCCATAAAATCGCGCATATTGAGCTTTTGCTTGATGTTGTCTTTGTCATACACAAAACCGCGAGAGGTGACTACCTTGGCGCCTTTTACAATGCAGTCATTGGCAAGTGGAATATCGCTGGTGATGACCACATCACCCGCTACACAGTGCGCTGCGATATAGTCATCCGCTTTGTCAAAACCGCCTTCGACCACTGTCATCTGCAAAACTGGCAACCGCGGCAAAGCAATGCCACGATTGGCGACAAAAATCGTGGTCGTCTGCGTGCGTTCCGCGGTTTTGATGATGATTTGCTTGGCAATATTGGGAATTGCGTCAGCGTCTATCCACAGGGTGATTTTTGCTGTCATGGCTTTCACTAAAAGGATTAGTCGTCTAGTAAATCAAGCTGTTTGGCAGACTGAAATAACACGTTTGAGCGGTTGCCCGAACGGCAGAACATAAACACGGGTTTTTCTGCTTGATTAAAAATCTCGGCAAACTGCTCAACTTGCTCACGGGTTAATTGACCACCAACGACCGGTAGATAATGATAGGCGAGTCCTGCTTGCTGTGCTTTAGTAGCGATATCTGTTTGCAGCGGTTGGTTGGGTTCTTCGCCATCGGGGCGGTTGTTGATGATGGTTTTAAAGCCCTGCGCGCCGATTTTGTCAACTTGCTGTGGCTCAATTTGACCATAAAAAACAGTATTGTTTGGCATGTTGTGTTTCCTTATAAAGTTAGCGTTGATTATTCATGTTTTTACTGACTACGACAAGTAGATTTATGGGGTTAATTGTTTAACGGCTTGTTGCGTACTTAAAAATACCTTGCCTGTTAATTTTTGAATCACATCGGTTTTTTCAATCACATCCATCACCGGCCCTTTGACTTCCGAAAAATGTAGGGTAATAGCCTGAGCCGCCAAATTTTGGTTTAGATTGATGAGCATATCTTGTGCGGTCAAATCGATATGATTGACTGCCGATAACATCAGTACCAGATTTTTAGTCTGTGAATGACTGGCAATCGCTTGCTCAATAAAGTGTAGTACGGACTGGGCATTACCATAAAACAGGCTTTCATCAATACGAATGATCAACAAATCATCAAACTGGGTCACTGGATGGCGTGCAACATTACGAAAATGCCCGGTATCACCAATTTGACCCACAATCGCGATATGCGGATGGCTGGTTTGCCAAATCAGGCCTGCAAAGGAGGCTAACAGCCCCGCCACCAAGCCAACATTTAGCCCAAACAATAACACACCTGTGAGTGCCACGCCAAATGCCAGCGCATCGAGTTTGTCATAGCGCAGCGCTTGCTTGAGCGTTTGTACATCAATCAGGCTGATAATCACTGACATGATCGTAGCACCCAATATGGCATAGGGGAGTGGCTCTAAAGTCTGGCTAAAAAACAGCAGCACCAATGCCATCACCAGTACCGATAACATACTGGCAAGCGGACTTTGCGCACCCGCATCGACATTTACCGCGGTGCGTGAGAAGCCACCGACAATGGTAAACGACTGAAAAAACGCACCTGCGATATTGGCAACGCCTAGCCCTTTGAGTTCCAGATTAGCATCGTAAGCTTCATGGCGTTGTCGGGCAAATGAGCTGGCAACCGAGTTGCTAGAGACAAACGCAATCAGCGCCATCAATCCTGCTGCAGGTAATAAATTAATGAGTTCAACGGGCGAAATCTGATAAAACGGCAGCACAAAATGCGGCAAACCACTGGGTACATCCGCCACCGTGCGAATACCGATAGCGGCAAAGTTGCCAACTTGACTGGCGATAATACCGATTGCCAGTACCCCAAGGGGTAACATACGCGTGATGACCTCAATGACTTTGGCAGATAATAAAGGCTTGAGCCAAGTTTTAAGATAATAGCGGTTGATAATAAGTACGGTGAATGCCGCAACACCGACCATTAAGGTGGGCACGTGCAACTCACGGCGATGAAACAAAAAGGTTTCAACATTCTCTAGCAGTGAATTGCCACTGATCGCGATACCCGTCACATATTTGATTTGCCCGACCAAAATCAAAATTGCCGCGCCACTAATAAACCCTGCCGTCACGCCACGGCTAATAAACTGGGTAATCCAGCCGAGCCGAAACACGCTTGCTAGCCATAATAGTGCCCCTGTTATCAGCGCCAAAAACGACGCCATAATGGCATAATGCATCGGCGGTAACTCGTTATAGGGCTGCAGCGCTTGTGCGGTCATAATCGCCGTAATCGCCACAGGACCGACGGCATTGACCGAGCTTGCGCCAATCCACGCGTACACCAGTACCGGCACAATCGCTGAATATAACCCATACACAGGGGGCAACCCTGACAGCATAGCATAACCCAAACTTTGCGGAATCACCAAAATACCCACAATAATGCCCGCCAACAAATCTTGACTGAGATTTGCCTTGTTATAGTGCGTTACCCAGTGGGGTAAGCGTCGCAAGTAGGCTGCATGTAATGGCAAGGTGGTTATCCCGATACAGTGGTTACTCTGATAAATTAGCTTCCAATAAACTAGAGGATTGGTCAGCTCTAAATTTAATTATTTCGTCTGACAAAAGCGATCATACAATACATTGAGGATTGCCAACGCATCCTCACTGGCGACTGAATAATAGATTTGTTTGCCTTCGCGGCGGGTGTTGACCAAACCATCTTTACGCAAAATCCCCAATTGCTGCGACAGACTTGGTTGACCCAGTCCCACTTTCTCTTCAAGCTGGCTCACACAATGCTCACCTTGCGTCAATTGACACAGCAGCATCAAGCGGTCAGGATGAGATAACGACTTTAACAACTGGCTGGCTTTTCCTGCAGCAGCGTGCATTTGATCGAGCATGGTTGCATCCATCGACACAGGCGCATCGGACTGCGGTTCGGCAATTTCAGACATGACTTTTCCCCCAAGGTATTTTGATGGCTAATACGCAATGCCTGATACTAAGTGCTGCTACCATCAAACTTATCACATAATTTTAAAATAAATAAACGTTTGTGCCAATACAATATATTGAAAAACATATTATAAAATAATATAATGAATTGAGCAGCGCCTTGCAATGCGGCTATTATACAAAAGTATAAAGTGTTTTTTCAGTTGAAATTGCCATAAAGATATGCCAAAAGCGTTTTTAGATAACAGGAAAACTTATGAACATTCATTCTTTTTTAGACAAAGACACTGAAACTTTTACCCACGTTCTAGTCGATACAGCTAGCAAACACTGTGCCATCATCGACCCAGTATTGGATTTTGACCCCACAGCCGGCAAAATTAGCTATGACAATGCCAATAACGTCATTGGGTTTGTCAAATCACAAGCGTTGACCTTGGACTATATTATCGAAACCCACGCCCATGCCGATCATTTATCGTCCGCGCCTTATATCAAAGCGCAATTAGGCGGTAAAATAGTGATGGGTAAATATATCGAAAACGTGCAAAAAACCTTTAAAACCATTTTTAACTTTGACGACCTAGCCACCGATGCCAGTCAATTTGATATTTTGACTGAGGAAGGCACCGACCTAACACTGGGTAATTTGAGCATTATAGCCATGCATGTACCGGGTCATACCCCAGCCGATATGGCATATAAAGTGACGGATAAAAGCGGTGACAAAGAAAAAATTGCGGTATTCGTCGGGGATACTATTTTTGCCCCTGATGTCGGCTCTGCACGCTGTGACTTTCCTCATGGTAGTGCCGAGGAGTTGTATGACTCGATTCAGCGTTTATTAGCCTTGCCCGATGATACCCTGCTGTATCTTTGCCATGATTACCCACCCAAGGGCGGGCGTGAGCATATCGCAACGGTTTGTGTCGGTGAGCAAAAATTACGCAACATTCATGTCAAACAAGGGACGCCTAAAGCAGAGTTTGTACGAATGCGTAACCAACGTGACAAAACACTTGCAATGCCACGTTTGATTTTGCCATCAGTACAAGTTAACATCAATGCAGGTGAATTGCCAAAACCAGAAGACAATGGCGTTCGCTACCTTAAAATTCCCTTAAATCAATTATCATAAAATAAGGAAGAATAATAAATGAAAACCAACGTGGGAAACAAAGAACGAGTCGTGCGTGTTGTGGCAGGTCTAGCTTTACTAAAATCAGCGAAAAGCAAAAAGATGAAAATGCTTGGCTTAATACCCTTGGTATCGGGTGCGACAGGTCATTGTCCTTGTTATAGTATGCTAGGTATCAACACCGCCAAATCAGCAGCAGATAGCAAAAAACACGCTAAAGCGCAATCCAAAGACCATGCGAAAGATAAAGATAGCGCTGATGACAAAAGCACCGTGATTGACAGTGTCATGCAAACAGCTGAAACCTTAAAAGAAACAGTTCAAGAAAAAAAAGAAACAGTTCAAGAAAAAGCAGCCACGCTTAAAGAGACTGCTCAGGAAAAAATAGAAGAACTTGCAGACGCCAAGAAAGCTGACCATGCAGACAAGGCGGAAAAGTCAGAACAATCAGAAAAAAAAGAGGCTTAATCTAGGCGGCTTTAATTTAAGCGAATGTGACATTCGTTATAGCCTAATAAAAGACTGAGAAAAGGCATCCGTTTGGGTGCCTTTTTTCGTTATACTAGCTTGTATCATTTTCAAGACAAACACAACTCAATGAAAAATACAGCGGTCAAATTTTGCGGCTTTACCCAACTTGAAGATATTACAAATGCGGTCAATCTTGGCGTCGATGCGGTGGGTTTGGTATTTTATGAGCCAAGTCCGCGAGCAGTGACCGCCGAGCAAGCCTGTGAGCTTGCCAAAGCGGTGCCTGCGTTTACCACGGTGGTGGCATTGGTGGTCAATATGCCCGAGCAAGAATTGGTTTATCTATCGTATCACGTGCCGTTTGATATCGTGCAGTTTCATGGAGATGAATCGCCGCAAGAATGCAAGCTGATGGCGGATAGAATCAATAAACGCTGGATAAAGGCATTACGCATCAGCCATAATGACACCACGGAGACGATTGTCACCCAAATCCAAGAACTTAAAGACTTTGGGGCGTGTAGCGTGCTACTTGACGCCTATCATCCCGATAAATTTGGCGGTACAGGTGATAGCTTTGATTGGGAAAAAATCCCTAAAAATTCACCTTTACCGATTATTTTGGCTGGGGGTTTAACGGCGGATAACGTGGGTGACGCAATTACACAAACAGGCGTGTATGGCGTGGATGTCAGCGGCGGCATTGAGTCAGCAAAAGGGGTGAAAAGTTTGGCGAAAATGCAAAAATTTATTGAACAAACTCGCAAATAAATCGTGCAAGGATTAAAGATTGCTTTTCAAATAAATTGGTATATACTAACGTACTAGTATAATAGAACGTAAGACTTTATGATGGACGAATTACTATGAATATCTTGGTCACAGGCGTAACCGCAGGGTTTGGCAAAGCGATTGCTGAATTACTCATCTCAAAAGGTCATACCGTCATCGGCACTGGCAGACGCCAAGAAAAATTGGATAAACTAAAGAGCCAACTAGGCGATAACTTTATCCCGCTAAACTTTGATGTATCGGACTTGCCAGCCACCAAAACCGCGCTACAAACTTTGCCAAACGATGTACTCAACAACCTAGATGTGCTAGTCAATAACGCAGGATTGGCACTGGGACTTGAACCCGCGGATAAAACAGACTTTGCCGATTGGCAACAAATGGTCAATACCAATATTCTAGGCTTGATTCATTTAACCCATGAAATTTTACCTTTGATGGTCGCCAATAACGACGGCTACATTATTAATTTAAGCTCAACTGCAGGTAATTATCCATATTTCGGTGGTAATGTGTATGGCGCGACCAAAGCCTTTGTGACCCAGTTTAGCCTAAACTTGCGTGCCGATTTGGTCGGTAAAAATATCCGTGTCAGTAATATCGAGCCAGGACTATGTGGTGGCACAGAGTTTAGCAATATTCGTTTTCATGGCGATGACGCCAAAGCCGCCCAAGTTTATGACAGCGTGCAATATGTCACCCCACAAGATATCGCCAATATGGTGGCATGGCTGATTGAACAGCCCAAACACGTCAATATCAACCGTATCGAAGTCATGCCCACCGCACAGACCTTTGCAGGCTTAAAAGTCGTTAAAGATTTATAAAATTAGAGAGAAGATAATGAACATTCAAAACCCAACTGAAGTAAAAGACTTCAATCAATACCCAGATGCCAGCGGACATTTTGGCATTCATGGGGGACGCTTTGTCTCTGAAACCCTGATGGCGGCACTGGAACAACTTGAGCATATCTATAACACTGCCAAAGCTGACCCCGAATTTTGGAAAGCCTTTCAAGACGACTTGGTCAATTATGTTGGCAGACCAACGCCACTTTATCATGCCAAGCGCCTAAGTGATGATATCGGTGGGGCGCAGATTTATCTTAAACGTGAAGACTTGAACCACACAGGCGCTCACAAAGTCAACAACACCATCGGTCAAGCGTTGCTTGCCAAAATGGTCGGCAAAAAACGCATCATTGCCGAGACAGGCGCAGGGCAACATGGCGTAGCAACTGCCACCATCGCGGCGCGTCTGGGCTTAGAGTGCGTGGTGTATATGGGCGCAGATGATGTCGAACGCCAAGCCATGAACGTGTACCGTATGCGTTTGCTTGGCGCAACAGTGGTACCTGTCACCTCGGGTACTCGCACGCTCAAAGACGCCATGAACGAAGCCATGCGTGACTGGGTCACCAATGTCGATAGCACTTATTATGTCATTGGCACTGTCGCAGGTCCGCACCCATACCCCATGCTGGTGCGTGACTTTCAAGCCATTATCGGCAAAGAAGCCAAACTACAACACTACCAAAAAACAGGCAAACTGCCCGATGCGTTGGTCGCTTGTGTCGGTGGCGGTAGTAATGCCATCGGACTGTTTTATGACTTTTTAAATGATAAAGACGTCAAAATGTATGGTATTGAAGCCGGCGGCGATGGGGTCGAGACAGGCAACCATGCTGCACCGCTTACCGTCGGTCGAGTGGGCGTATTACACGGCAACCGCACGTATTTGATGGCGGATGATGATGGGCAGATTTTGGGTACCCATTCGATTTCGGCAGGGCTGGATTATCCTGGCGTGGGTCCTGAGCATAGTTTCTTAAAGGATATCGACCGTGTGCAGTATGTACCTTGTACCGATGAAGAAGCGATGGTGGGATTTCGTGAATGTACCCAAAAAGAAGGCATTATTCCTGCACTAGAAAGCTCTCACGCGATTGCGTATGCATTGAAACTTGCCAAAACCATGAGCAAAGACCAGTCGATTATTGTCAATCTGTCGGGTCGTGGGGATAAGGATTTGCATACGGTGATGAAACGGGATGGGATTGAGATTTGATTGACTATTAATGGCAAAAGATACTGTTCCTATAGCAAAAAACCAAATGCAACGTAGCTTGCTTAAAATCATTTATGACTATCCGAAAGAAAAGGATAAGCAAAAAATTTGGCAATATTTTGAAAGTCATTGTGCTTACTGTGACTGCGAAATTGAACAGGGTAGTCGTAAAGGTCATTTAGACCACCTGATTGCGATTAGCAATGGTGGCACAAACGATATTCACAACTTTGTACTAGCTTGCAATATCTGTAATGGTGATGAAAAAAGAGAGCAACATTGGTTAGGGTTTCTGCAATTGAAATGTAAAAATCTTTCTCAAGCAGTTTTTGAACAACGTTATCAGAAAATTATTGATTGGCAAAGGCAAGCCGAAATACTCAAAATTGATGATGAAGTACAAATTGAGATAGAAAAAATCATTTCACAAGCAAAGCAAGATTTTGATGATGCTGTCGTTAAAATGCGAGCCTTAAAACAAAAAATTAGCAGTAAAAATTGAAGCGAGAAAAGTATGCAAACCCGAATTGAAACCACCTTTAACACACTGAGAGAGCAAAACAAAAAAGCTTTAATTCCTTATGTGATGGCAGGCGACCCAAACCCAAGTGTTACCGTCAGCTTACTGCATGAACTCGTTGACCACGGCGCAGACGTCATCGAAGTTGGCTTGCCATTTTCCGACCCCATGGCAGACGGTGAAACTATCGCCCTAGCAGGCGAGCGCGCATTGGCAGGTGGCACCAGTACCCGCCAAGCGATTGAGATGGTAAAAGCGTTTCGTAAAACCAACACCACCACGCCAGTGCTAGTCATGGGCTATCTGAATCCGATTGAAATCATCGGTTATGACAAGTTTATCAGCCTTTGTCAAGATGCAGGGATTGACGGTGTTTTGATGGTTGATTTACCGCCGCAAGAAGCGGGCGATTTTACCCAAAAACTCGCTAATTCCGCGATGAACGAAATCTTTTTACTTGCGCCAACCACCTTGCCAGAACGCCGTGAGCAAGTGTTAAAACATGGCGGTGGTTTCATCTATTATGTATCGGTCAAAGGCGTGACAGGCTCAAAAGCATTGGATGCCCAAGATGTGGGCGAACACGTCCAAGCGATTAAAGCACAAACTGCTTTGCCTGTGTGTGTTGGTTTTGGTATTCGTGATGGTGCATCGGCAAAAGCAGTCGGACAATATGCGGATGGCGTGATTGTCGGTAGTGAGCTGGTGAAAAACTTTGCGGAGGTGGGCAACGATGAACAAAAAATCGCCCATGCCAAAAAAGCCATCTTAGATAAAATGGATGAGCTAAGAGAAGCGATTGATAGTCTTGAGTGATAGAATGGTTTGAGGTATTTGAGGTTAATCATTTCATTTATTGCTAAAATCAGTTAGCATACGCATTATAAAATGAGTTTGTACTTGTACACTCAAACAACTACTATTCAATGGCACTCTTAAATTGCACTGTTAATAGGGACTTATTATGAGCACTGATATGAAGCCTCAACCGATGGGACAGACACTGGAAGAAACTTGGTTAAAACGCCCATTACCTACCATCAAGCCGCGTGCCAAGCAAATACTGACGGCGGTTGAGACCGAACCATCGACTCAATGTCCCAACTGTAATTCAATCATCACCAATACAGCGCTGATTTTTAATAATTACGTGTGCCCATCGTGTGATGAACATCTTAGCATGACCGCACGCACGCGTCTGAACTGGTTTTTTGACCAAGTGGATGATGAGCTGGGTCAGCAGTACCAAGCAGGCAATCCCTTAGACTTTGTCGATAGCAAACCTTACCCAACACGGATGAGCGAAGCGCAAGCCAAGACGGGCGAAACCGAAGCGCTCATCGTCATGAAAGGTAAACTCCAGCGGCTACCCGTAGTTGCCTGTGCGTTTGATTTTGCTTTTATGGGTGGCTCAATGGGTTCTGTGGTAGGCGATCGATTTGTGCTCGCTGCCGAGACGGCGCTCAAAGAACAAATCCCGCTGGTGTGTTTTGCCGCATCGGGTGGCGCCCGTATGCAAGAGGGCTTGTTATCACTCATGCAAATGGCGCGTACGGCGGCAGCGATTGAGAAACTCAAACACGCCAATATTCCTTATATTGTGGTACTGACCAATCCTGTGTATGGCGGTGTGACGGCATCACTTGCGATGTTAGGCGATATCCATTTGGCAGAGCCCAAAGCCATGATTGGTTTTGCCGGCAAACGGGTGATCGAACAAACCGTTCGCGAGGTGCTGGGCGAGCCTTTCCAGCGCGCTGAGTTTTTGGCAGAGCATGGTGTGGTCGATCAGGTCGTCCATCGTCTACAAATGAAAGAAACGATTCATCGCTTACTCAAAAAAATGACCTATTTTCGTCAGGCTCACTAATTCATTATTATCACGGTTTTATCCATGCAACAGTCAAGCTCACCAGCCGCACTCTCACCATCCCCATTACCGCCTAGCGTTTCAAGCTCTTTAACCGAGTGGCTAAACTATATGCAAGGTATCCATGTGTCCGCGATTGATATGGGGCTCGAGCGGGTGATACCCGTATTTCAAACATTGGGTATAAAGCAAACCGATGCCTTTGTGTTTACCGTGGCAGGCACCAATGGCAAAGGCTCAACCACCGCCACTATTGCCGAAATTTGTCAACAAGCAGGCTATAAAACCGCTTTGTATCAATCGCCGCATTTACTGGTGTTTAACGAGCGTGTCAGAATCAATGGAGAAATGGTCGATGATCAAACCCTGATTGATGCGTTTGCCAAAATCGAGCAGGCGAGGGTTGATTGTGGGTTGACACTGTCATTTTTTGAAATGACGACGCTAGCCGCTTTTTTGATTTTTGCCCAAAATCACTGTGATGTCTGGGTATTGGAGGTGGGTTTAGGCGGCCGCCTCGATGTCGTCAATGTCATCGAGCCAAACCTTGCGGTCATTACCAATGTGGGTATCGATCATGTCGAATGGCTGGGCGACACCCGTGAAAAAATCGCCGTAGAAAAAGCCGGTATTTTGCGTGATAACCTTACATTGGTATATGGCGAAACCGATATGCCATCGACCATCCCGCCTTTGATTGCACAGCACCATGCCCATTTGCTACAGTATGGCAAAGATTATGGCTACCGTCATACTGAGGCGGCAGTGACATGGCAATATAGCAATAGCGCGGTGACCTTATCCTTGCCTATGCCCAATTTGTCTTTGCACAATACCGCAACGGCTATCACCGCGCTCTTAGCCAGCCCATTGACCATAACCCAAGACCACATCCAAGCTGCGTTACCGAAGGTAAAATTGGCAGGGCGTTTTGACAGCAGACGCATGTCAGCTCGCCAATGGGTATTTGATGTTGCCCACAATGACCATGGGATGCAGTTTTTGCTCAAGCAGTTCACGCCGTATGTACATGCTTACCAACGCCAGCATCCAACCGCCAAATTGCATTTGGTCATATCCATGCTCGCTGATAAAGATATCGACCCTGTACTCGCGCAGCTACAGCATTTCTCTCAGACGGTAATGCCGATTGACAGTGTTCACAGCGGCGTTATATCTCACCCTAGAGCCAGTAGTCAAGAACGCTTAACTGAGCTGTTACCGCGCTACTTTAATTCTGTGTCTATTTTTGAGGATTTGAATTTGGCAACCCAATCGGTGATTGACCACAGCCAAGCCGATGACCTGATTTTGGTGTGTGGTTCTTTTTATACCATCAGCGGTGTACTGACCAGCCAATCACTCAGCGAATAACGAATTTGTGCGTCAAATGATTTTACTTTTCAAAATTTTCAGTTAATATCTCAATAATGGTGAAAACTGCTCACGCGAATTTTGCTATGATTAGTCAAAATTCATTGATTTTTATAGGTTGAAAAAATCATTTATCAAGACACATAAACTAGGGTAATTGGCATGAAATTTTCTAAGCAAGCATTATTGGGTACAACGGTATTGTTAGGCGGTAGCGTGTTGTTATATGCCACTATGCACCAAGTCTTAAACGCGCCTGCCAAACCTGCAGCCAATAGCCAACAAGTTATCGCTAAACCCACGACAGATAAACAATCGGCAATCAGCAACGAGCCACTCACTGCGGATGTCGCAACCGAAAAAAATTTGCTGGCACAAAAACAAAAAGAACGCGAGCAACGGGTCGCTGCGCAAGAACAACAAGCCCAGCAATACATGACCGAGCAACAGCGGATTGAAGCGGAAGCTTTGGCGCGTAGCCGTGCTGAAAATCAACTGTATGCCAACAAAAATGCCACCAATACCAATTCGGTGGTTGCCAGCTCAGTGACCGCGATTACCCAACCTGTGGTAAAGCCCCGGCCCGTTGACACGGTCGCCGCGCCACCACAAACGCAAGCTGCAGTACCCAATACCGTACAAAATACTGCACAGAGCCAAAGCGCTGCGCAAACTCGAAGCGCTACGCAAACTAAAGAACAAGCAGCTACGCCAAAGCCTGCAGTGACAGCACCCGCCGTCGCACAGCCGCAGCCCGTGGCAAAAGCCACCCCTAACAATCCTGGCACCTATCAAGTTAAGGCAGGCGAGGGGTTGATAGGGTTATCACGTCGCTACAATGTGCCAGTCGACGTATTGGCAAGCGTCAATAATCTCAACACAACCAGCAATTTACGTGTCGGGCAAACTATCACCATCCCGACTGCGGCACAAGTCAACCGTATCACCCAACAAACTCAAGCGCGAGAGCAACAACGTCAAAATGAGATGGCCCGCAAAAAGCAAGAAGAGCAGTTAAAAGAGCAAAAACGTCAACAAGAAATCGCCCAGAAAAAACTAGAAGCTCAGCAACAAGCCCAAAAAAAACAAGCATTCCAAGCGGCACAAGACAATTTAAGGCAGGCGCGTCAGACAGTGAAACAAACGGATGCCAAAGGTACGTTTGGGGTACAAGTCGCATTGGCAACCGACGAGAAAAAAGCCAATGAAATCACCCAAAAATTACAAGCGGCAGGCTACAAAGTCAAAACCACCCAAACGAGTAAAGGGGTACGTATCGTCGTAGGTCCAGAAAAAGGCAAAGTCGCTGCCTTGGCGCTCAAAGACAAGCTCAATAACGATAGCCGCGTGGATGTCAATAGTGGCTGGGTGCTTTACTGGTAAGCCTATTTAACCTTTTGAAGCCAAACTATGCAAACAAGGCCAAACAACCCAAACAATGCGACATTTTGTGTCGCATTGTTTGTCTATGTGCTTGTGAAAATCACCCAATAGAGGAATAATGCTCCCTTGTGGTAATTATCCTATAGATATGAGTGTGTGGTTAGTGTGACAATTTTTTTAGTGTTAGCGTTTGTGGTGTTTATCCTGTTAGTATTTGCATTTCGTAGTAGTGGTAGTAGCCGTGAAGAGGTTATTAAGCCGGTTCGGGGAGATGAATTAGCGGTATGGCCGTTTGAGCCGATGCCGATTATGACACCGACCGAAGTGATATTTTTTAATCGCTTGCAGCAAGCCGTGCCTGAGCTGATTATTTTTGGGCAAGTACAGCTATCACGTATTATCATGCCAAATGACGATGACGATACTGACCAAGGCTTTTGGTTCAATCGTATTTGCCGTATGAGTGTTGACTATGTGCTGGTCGATCAAGACAAGCAAACCGTACTATTGGCAATTGAATTAGACGACTGGACGCACAATACTCGCCGCCGTCAGCAGCAAGATGAAAAAAAAGACAAAGCGCTGTTGAGCGCAGGCATTTCGATATTACGAATCGATGGGGAGGCCATGCCGGATGCTGCGCATTTACGCCGCAAAATCTTAGCGGTGATAGGCTAAGATTAAAATCGCAAAAAACTGTAGAAAGTGTTGCATTCAAAAAAAAACTCGCTATAATACTCAAACTCAACATAGGCGATTAGTTCAATTGGTAGAGCGTCGGTCTCCAAAACCGAATGTTGGGGGTTCGAGTCCCTCATCGCCTGCCACATTTTAGTTAGTTTAGCGTATACGCTTTATTCTAATAATAAAATACGTTTTAATGATAGACAGGGCAGCCTTATGAAACAAATGCTAGAGAACAAACTAGCAGAGCTCAATGGCAAAAGGATGTCTGGTGAAAAAGTGGTTGTCCACGAACCTGCTGCTATTGAGATTGCCAAACGACACTCCCCTAAAGATTTTGCCCTGTGGATTTTTGCTTTTGTCGCATTAATCAGCGCAACTTTAGTCAATCAATATTTACCCGCATATTGGCAACCCGCTAGCAATTTATGGACGCGCGTGGCTGTTATTGCTGGACTAATCATTGCTGCATTATTGGCACTGGCATTGACCAACCAAGGCAGTGCTTTTAAAACACTGTTGCAAGATTCTCGCGTTGAATTACGCCGTGTGACTTGGCCGACCAAACAAGAAACCCTTGAATACACTTGGCAAGTTGCGGTAGTGGCTGGGATATTAGCCTTTATTGTGTGGTTATTAGATACCGTATTTAGCCAGTTGATTCAATACGTCATTGGTCAATAGCAAAAATTTGGCCAAACCCTTTTATTTGACCCACATCTGTGGGTTTTTATCTATCTAGCAATATCAATATTTTACCTGCATTGCTCATATTTGGTATAGTAGGCGATGTGTTTAGCAATGAATTAGAGGAAGATTATCCATGCGTTGGTATATCGTACAAGCATTTTCAGGCTTTGAAAAACAAGTGCAGCGTTCATTGATTGAACGTATCAATCGCAGCGAATACAAAGAATCGTTTGGTCAAGTACTCGTCCCAACCGAAGAAGTTATCGAAATGCGGGATGGCAAAAAACGCAAATCTGAGCGTAAATTCTTCCCAGGTTATGTATTGATTGAAATGGATATGAACGACAACACATGGCACTTAGTTAAAGACTGTCCACGTGTGATGGGCTTTATTGGTGGTACGCCAGAAAATCCTGCGCCGATTACCCCAAAAGAAGCCGATACCATTTTAAATCGTTTAAATACCAACGAAAATAAACCGCGTCCAAAAACCTTATTTGAGCCAGGTGAAGAAGTGTTGGTCATCGATGGTCCGTTTACCGAGTTTAGAGGCTTGGTTGAAAAAGTAGATTACGAAAAATCACGCTTACAGTTGACCGTCAATGTCTTTAACCGTCCAACACCGGTTGAGCTAGAGTTTAAACAAGTAGAGAAAATTAACTAATTTTTGATAGGTTTTGTTTTTGATGGGTTTTTGACCCTAAAATTGTAACTAAGTGCCAAATTTAGCAATTTTTGCTTTACCTGGGTAAAAATTCGCTTATAATATGGCACTTTATTTTTTCTGTTGTCTGCAAGATTGACAATATCACCCGGGGAGCCAGATAGCCATTCGATGAATGGGAGTCTAGCGCTATTACCCATAACAGGAGTCTATCATGGCTAAAAAGATTGATGGTTACATCAAACTACAAGTGCCAGCTGGTAAAGCTAATCCATCACCACCTATTGGTCCAGCATTGGGTCAAAAAGGTGTGAACATCATGGCATTCTGTAAAGAGTTCAACGCACGTACGCAAGAACAAGCAGGTTTAATCATTCCGGTAGAAATCAGTGTTTATGAAGACCGTTCATTTACATTCATTACTAAAACTCCACCGGCTCCAGTACTACTTAAAAAAGCAGCTGGCGTAGAAAAAGGTTCAGGTGAACCTAATAAAACAAA
>ERZ501012.83-NODE-83-length-19260-cov-5.171570_pt1 | contig 19260 bp, 20 predicted proteins | sample MGYA00248887_ERZ501012 | MGnify/ENA primary metagenome ERZ501012 (study PRJEB25958, sample SAMN03398566) | human skin metagenome | study: EMG produced TPA metagenomics assembly of the Human Skin Microbiome Metagenome (human skin metagenome) data set. | reverse complement strand
GAAGCGATTAATCATAACTTTGGTGAGCAAGTGTGGGTGTCGGTTGATACCAGTAACCCGACCGTGATGACCCTCGCCAGTCAAGTCGGCGCCAAAATTTGGAATGATGTCCGAGCCTTGACGCGCCCCGATGCCATTGCTACCGCTGCCAAACTAGATATCCCTGTCATGCTCATGCATATGCGCGGTGAGCCAACGACCATGAATCAGCTCGATGATTATCAAGACTTATATACCGATGTTATTACTGAGTTACAGCAGCGCATTGATGAGGTTATAGCGGGTGGGGTCAGACGTGACAATCTTATCATTGACCCAGGGTTTGGCTTTGCCAAAAACGCCCAGCAAAATCTTGCGTGGCTGAATGAATTTTATCGGTTGCATACGTTTAACTTACCTGTCATGGTGGCATTATCCCGTAAACGCTTTGTTGGGGAAGTCCTCAAGTCAGCCAATCTACCCCATGACCCTACCGATAGAGATGTTGCTAGTATGGTTGCAGCCTTATTTGCTGTGCAGCAAGGGGCGTGTATATTGCGCACCCATAACGTAGCAGCGACTAAAGCAGGGCTTGCGATGTGGCAAGCGACGCAACTGGTAAAAGCTTTATAAAAATTTAAAAATACATCAATTTAACGCGCAATAACAAGGATTTATCATGAGTGACAACCAGCCAGAACCTACATTAGAGCAGCGCAAAGTTATCTACCGTGCCAGACGCGGTCTAAAAGAACTTGATTATTATTTTGACCCGTATGTGAGAGCGCACTATCTACAAGCGGACTCACAGGAACAGCAAATTTTTTCAGAATTGGTGAAAGAAGAAGATCCTGATTTGCTGGATTGGTTTTTACACAATCAGCCGACCAAGCCAGAATTTGCTGATTTGATAGCCAAGCTCAAATCATTAAAAGCTTCTTTTTAATGGACTAAGATGAACGAGCGCTACTTATCGCGTCATAACACCTCATTTATTGATATTGATGCCACGCTCAAACCCAGTGTGGATAAAAAACTGCTTTGGGGGGCTTGTTTATGGGTGGTTGTTGGCATTTTGGCACTCGTACCTTTGGCGCTTACCTACAAACTTTTGCTAGGTATGGTTGCTATAGCCAGTCTTTGGTTAGGGCAAATATCCAGTTGTCACTTATTGGCTATTTCATCGTTACACGCCAAACCGCAAACTAACAATCAAACCTCACCCTATGACAATTTTGATTTTTTAACCTGGCAAATCCAGTGGGTACGTGGGGTTGTCAAAGTGCCTAGACAGAGTAAACAAGCGGTGTGGCAGGCAAATTTGCTGGGCATCGCTGATATGGGGTGCTTGGTGATTTTAACATTTGGCTTGATAGAATCAGCGCCAGCTAAAATCAGTGTAACCATTTGGCAAGATCAAGTGGATAGCGATACCTGGCGGCAATTTAAGGTGCTAGCGAACACAGTAGGGCGATAACAAAAATGGTGTATAAGTTATAGTCAATATTGCTACAATTAAATCAACCAAGTGTTGAGGCGACTGCGCATTTTAGTTTGAAATTAAGCGCAATTGGCAATGGGCGTGCATCAGTGCATTATTATTGGTGATATACGACAATCATTGAAAAAGATAAAAGGGAATGACCATGGGTCTATTAACAAGTCTAGTAACACAAGTGGCGCAAAATGCCATTCAAAGCAAAATGGGCCAAAGCAGAATGGGCGGTCAAAGCCAAGCGGATATGGGCGGTCTAGGGAATATTTTTGGTAATGTTTTAGGCGGCGGGGTGCAGCAGCCACAAATGCAGTCAAACGGTTTCGGGTTGGATGATATCATCGGTATGGCGATGAACCAAAATCAAGGTATGTCGCAAATGTCTCAGGGTGGCGTGCTAGGACAAGTGCTGGGTAGCGTGCTAGGGGGTGGCATGGGCGGTGGTCTAGGTAGTGGTATGGGCAATAACGTGGGTATGAACCAATTTCCACAAAACCAAAGTGGTTTTGGGGGTAAGGGTATGTTAATGGCGGCTTTGTTGCCAATCGCGTTGATGTTTATTCAGCGTAATGGGGGTCTATCAGGGGCTTTTAATAAAATCCAAAATATGGGATTTGGGCATCAAGCCAATTCTTGGATGAGTGCGGATCAATCAAACCAACCGCTGGATGCCAATGATATCAATCAGCTATTTGATAATAATGAGTTGGCGCAAGTTGCGGCACAAACTGGTGTCGACCAAAGCGAAGTCCGTCAAAGTATGGCGGAGCTTTTACCACAGTTATTTGATAGCTTGACGCCAAATGGCGACACCCAAACTGAGAGCCAGGCCAACAAAGAAATCAGTGATATTTTGGCGCAATTAGGCAATGCGAATCGCTAAGTTAGCATGACTAAAAAAGCCAGTTTTGTCACTGGCTTTTTTATTGGGTTTTCCTGCGCTGTCTTGGTCAAATTTTGGTTTTGTCTATTTTATCTAAAGCGTAGGCGAGTGCGTAGTGCTTTTTTATGAGAAAGCTAAAACTGAAAATTCGTCAAATCGACTTGTTTACCCGTCCAAAGCGCAAAACTTAATGCCCCTTGATTGACCAGCATTCCCAAGCCATCCGAGGTTTTGGCATGTTTCGCTTTAAAAAAGTCCAAAAACGCGGATGGTTTGCCATACATCATGTCATAGGCAAAATCGACCGTCATATCCTTAGCGAACGGCAAGGTGTCACCGCTTAGACCTATCGACGTTGCATTGATAATGACATCAATAGCGTTGGGCAAATCCGTCAAACTTGAAAAGGTGAGCTTATCGGTATCAAATAATCGGGTTAAATTCTCTGCTTTTTCTACTGTGCGATTGGCAATATGTAGCGATTTTACTTGCGCATCTAGCAACGGCAAAATCGCGCCACGCGTCGCCCCACCTGCCCCCAAAATAGCAACATTTGTGTCTTTTAACCTGACGCCTTGCGACAATAAATCTGCCACCAAACCGCGACCATCGGTATTGTCGCCATACAGTTTGCCCGCTTTGATGGCAAGGGTATTGACTGCACCCGCCAAGCGCGCGTATTCAGATAGCTCACCGCGCTGCTGGCAAAGCGCAAATGCCATCTCTTTAAAAGGTACGGTCACATTTGCCCCTGTGCCACCGCCTGCAAAAAATGCTTCGATGACAGCGGTAAAGCTGTCGACATCGTTGGGACAATATTGGCGTTGGTAAGACAAGGTGATGCCAGTTTGTTTGGCAAAGGCTTGGTGCAAATCAGGCGATTTGCTATGGGCAATCGGATTGCCGATTACCATGCAGTGATAACGAACATTTGAATCAGGAATTGATGACATGGGAAAACCTATAATACGATGAGCAAAATTAACAATTCGCCTCACTTTACAATAACTATGGCTACTATATCAATGCTAGGTTTTGATTGGCTAGGTTTTGATTGGCTAGGTTTTGATTGACTGGGTATAGAGCGTAGCATTTCATCGATTTGGCTAAAAATAACAACAAAAGCGTACTGTTAACCGCTATCAATGCCTTGTTACAATGCGCTATTCACACCAACCCGTTATACAATATACGTTTACAAAACACAATGAAGCTAATTGCCCGCAAACCGCTTTTTTTACCGCGTCAAAACCGCTCAGAACATCCGATAAGCGCTACCCAAAAAGGCATTACCCAAAAAAGCGTTACCCAAAATAAACCCACTTGGCTAAAAAATCTTGGCGGGGGGTGCGTTATTCTAACACTCACCTTAACTGGCTGTGATAAGGTCAAACAAATCGCCTCACAGCATAATGCCAGTGTGACCGCTAGCACTACCGCATCGACCACAGCCGCCAATCCGTCTATCAACCCTACCTCGCAGCCAACACCTGTGGTCTATCCAATCAATGAATGGCAGCAACAAACGCTGGCAAACAAAGTCAGTATCCACGATACCGAAGCCATGACGTTATTATTGGGTCAACCCATCACCATTGATACGCAAAGTTTGGACTACCGAAGCAATGTGGCAAGTAAATATAGTTTTGCCAAAACCGGTGAGCCGTATTTTGATTTGCTTGATTCGCCTATGTATATCGAGTTACAGTGGTATTATGCCAGTGCCTATGACAATGCCAGCGTTAAAAACATCAGTATTCAGCATGCCAAAACAGCGTTTCACCTGACCCAAAATTGGTTTGGGCAAGATGGCTCAGACATTGTTGCCCACATGGTGCAAGGACAGCCGATTAAAAATACGAGCTACCACGGAATTTTGGTAGAATTAGCACGCTGTGACAATTATCATTGTGATTTGGTGGTCAGAAAACCCACTATCACCGCCAAAACCGCTAAAAAAAGCGGCTAATTACTGCGGCTTTCACTGTCATACAGTCAACTATTAATTTAATCAAGTAGCCAAATGACCATGTGGTATTCATTATCTGATGCTCAGTATGCCAAGCCAATCACCTGTATCGATATTGATTCACGGGTCATAGCGTATGGCGATGGTTTCTTTACCACCATGGCGGTGGTGGCAGGACAAATCAATTGGCTGAGTTACCACTTAGATAGAATTGACGAGAGTGCCCAGGCGTTACAACTCAATTTAACCAACGCTGACTTAGACGCAGCCAATTTAGACGCAGCCAATTTAGAATCCCCCAATCACACTATCCGCGCATACTTTAATAGCCAATTAGCCAATTTTGCCAAAACCCTCAATCACGGTATGCTCAAGCTGATAGTTTGCCGAAAAAACCAACCTATCAAAGGCTATGGATTTTGCAACTGTCAATTTGATGCTTTTATTAAGCTCATGCCTACCGATAAGCCATTAGCACAGCAAGCCAATCAAGTCATCATCCAACCTGCCGCTACCGCGATTTGTCTTACGCAGCAAATTGCGTGTCTACCAAAACCTTTGGCAGGACTTAAGCTACTAAACGCCCAAGATAAAGTGATGGCAAGTCACGAGCTGTGGCAGCACCAAACCCAAAATGCGCAAATGATTGATGGGCTGGTACAAGATGTGATGGGGCATTGGGTAGAAGGCACCTTTTGCAATGTGTTTTATCAGCTTAATCATGAAAACGTGTGGTACACACCGCCCATCAACCGCTCAGGGGTAAAAGGGGTGATGCGGCAGGTGTTATTGGCTAAGTTTGCCAAGTACAATAGGGCGCATGAAGAGCGATATTTAACCAGCGAGGAGTTAGCCAATATCACAAGCTTGTTCTTTTGCAATGCGGTACGCGGAATTTTGCCCATTCAAGCATTGATGCTACCCAATGGGCAGTCGAAGGCGCTTGATTTGGCCCCCATCTATGCGCAAAAATTAACTTAAATCGTGTTGCTGGTAACCAAAAAAAATTGCTATTTTTGTCATTAATTGTTAAATTCTCGCTAATTGAGTCAATATAAGCTTTCTCTATGAACGACCAATCTAATAATAATATGTCTAATAACTCAGAAGGTTCTGAGCATCATCCTACTCAGCACAGTGACGCACCTCACGCCGCGGATATTCCAGATTCTCAATTGCAGGACAATCATAGCAAAGATAAGGATATCAAGGATAAGGATGACGAAGACCCTCATAGCAAAAACGTCAATATTAACGATGCTTGTCTGATTAATCGTTCAACGCGAGAATTCAATGACAACATCACCGGTAGAAACAAAAAAAATAAATACCGTCTACTGGGGCTAGTGGGGTTTATTGTATTGGTGCTAGGCTGGTTGTTATTTGCTTGGTATAACACCTTATATGGCACTATCACCCAGCCTAAGCAGATGGTGACCATCAATAAAGGTCAAACCTACTATGCGCTGGTAGACGACTGGGATAAAAAGAAAAAGCTGTTCGTCGCGCCACTTGCCAAACTATATATCAAAATGACGGTGGATAAACCGCTCCATTCAGGGGTCTATCAACTGCCTGAAAACCCAAGTTTTGCCAATTATTTAGCCATGCTGCAACAAGGTGAAAAAGTCGCTTTTATTAAAGTGCAAATCATTGAAGGTAAAACAGCCAAAGATTTATATCAACATTTGATGGATAATAAAGGGATTAAAAACGAAGTTATCCATGGCAGCAAAGTTGACGTCGATAAACTTGGGCTCAATATCCCTGCTGACTATCACCCGAATGGCAACCTTGAAGGTTGGTTCTCACCGGATACCTATTATTTTAATGAAGGCAGTAGCGATAAAAAAGTGCTAATGGATTTATTTACCCGTCAGCACACGGCGCTGATGGAAAACTGGAACAATCGCCAAGCCAATCTGCCGTATAAGACACCGTATGAAGCGCTGATTATGGCATCGATTATTGAAAAAGAAACCAGTGTGGAAAGTGAGCGTGGTGAAGTCGCAGGCGTGTTCGTCAATCGTCTGAAGAATAATATGCGCCTACAAACCGACCCCACCGTGATTTATGGCATGGGCGATCGTTACGATGGCAATATTCGCAAATCTGACCTTGAAGAAAAAACCGCTTACAACACCTACCAAATTGACGGCTTACCACCGACACCGATTGCCTTGCCAAGTATTGCATCGATTAAAGCGGCACTCCACCCAAATCAAACCGATTCGCTATATTTTGTGGCAACGGGCAATGGCGGTCATAAATTTACCAGTAATTTAGAAGACCATAACCAAGCGGTGCAAGATTATCTGCGGGTGATGCGTGAAAAACGCGCCAGCCAAAACAGCCAATCAGGTCAGTAAAAAACGATACCCATGCAAACAGCCGCAAAAGCCCCCATTAGCGAACAATTTATCTCATTTGAAGGTACCGAAGGGGTGGGTAAGTCCACCTTGATTGCCAATGTGGCAGCGCATTTGACCGCGCAAGGCATCGACTTTATCCAGACCCGTGAACCGGGCGGCAGTCCGTTTGCTGAGCAGTTACGCGCCATGTTACTTGACCCAGCAACGACCATGACAGAGGACAGTGAACTGCTATTGATGTTTGCGGCGCGTGCCGATCATGTGGCGCAAGTGATTTTGCCAGCGCTCGCTCAGGGTAAATGGGTGCTGTGCGACCGCTTTATCGATTCCACCATTGCCTATCAAGGGTTTGGGCGCAAACAGGGCGATAGGGCAGAACTTAGCAAAATTGAATTACTGATTAGGCATTTTGTGGCAAAAATGCCAGATATGACCATTTGGCTAGATTTACCGGTGACAGAAGGGATGAGCCGTGCCAAAAATCGCGGCAAACTAGACCGCTTTGAGCAAAATCAGCTAGCGTTTTTTGAGCGGGTGCATCAAGGGTTTGCTTATCAAGCAGCGCAGCAACCGCAGCGCGTCAAACGCATTGATGCGCATGGTACAGCCGATGAAGTGTTGGCAAAAGTGCTAACGCAGCTGGGTATTTAATGTCGTTATTTAGTGTTATTACTTAGTATCATAAAGCTTTTACAATTATTATAAAAAAAGGGGATGATAAACTTCCCCTTTTTTATTTAACCCATACTATGGCATAGATGGGGTTAAAATCACGTCTGCCGCGACTGGCAAAGTTTGCGGAAAGTCTTTGTTGTAATGCAGTCCGCGCGATTCGTGGCGACGTAGCGCCGAGCGCACAATGAGCTCAGAGACTAGCAGCAAATTACGCAATTCAATCAGATTTTTGCTGACCACAAAGTTGGCGTAGTAATCATTTACTTCTTGTTTTAACAACAAAATGCGGTTGAGTGCGCGATGTAGGCGTTTGTCTGAGCGCACAATACCAACGTAGTGCCACATGCTTTGGCGCAATTCATCCCAGTTTTGTAGTAGGATGACTTCTTCGTCAGGGTCGGTTACATGTTGGCTGTCCCAATCAGGAATAGCAGGAATGGGGGGGACGCGATTTTCTGCAAATGCGGCGGCAATATGGCGCGCTGCAGTCATCCCATACACAAAACATTCTAATAGCGAGTTGCTCGCCATGCGATTGGCGCCATGCAGACCCGTAAATGACGTTTCGCCCATGGCATATAGATTGAACACATCGGTTTGGGCGTTTTCATTGACCATCACCCCACCACAGGTGTAGTGAGCGGCGGGTACCACGGGGATTTTATCTTGGGTCATGTCAATGCCCAGCTCTAGTAGCCGCTCATATAACATAGGGAAATGACCTTTAATAAACGCTGGGTCTCTATGAGTAATATCTAACCAAACATGACGTATTCCCAAACGCTTCATCTCAAAATCGATGGTGCGAGCCACGATATCACGCGGTGCCAGCTCACCCCGTTCATCGAAGCGAAGCATAAAGCGCTCACCTTCTGGGTGTTCTTTGGTTGCTGGCAGGCGCAGGTAGGCACCTTCACCGCGCATGGCTTCGGTGATTAAAAACGAACGCGCTTCTGGATGATATAGACAAGTAGGATGGAACTGATTAAATTCCAAATTCGCAACGCGGCAACCTGCGCGCCATGCCATCGCGATACCATCGCCCGTGGCAATATCTGGGTTGGATGTATACAAATACGCTTTTGAAGCCCCGCCGCATGCCAAGGCGATAAAGGGCGCGGTAAAGGTGATGACTTGATTGGTGGCCAAATCAAGGGCGTACAGCCCCACGGCACGATTGGGCTCGCTAATCGGACTGTAGTTGTGTTTGCTAAGCTTATTGGTGGTGATGACATCAATGGCAGCGACATACTCAAACAGTTTGACATTCGGACATTGTTTGACACGTTTGACTAACGTGGTAGAAATGGCCACCCCAGTGGCATCTGCCGCATGGATGATACGACGTTTGGTATGACCACCTTCACGGGTCAGGTGCAAGGTTTCGTTCTCATCCAAGGTAAACTTGACACCTTGTTTGAGCAAAAACTCCACCGCTTCTCGGCTATGCTCTACCGTAAAACGTACCGCATCTTCATGGCAAAGACCTGCCCCTGCAATCAAGGTATCATCGACATGCTCATCAACCGAGTCATCATCCGATAGTACCGCTGCCACGCCGCCTTGGGCATAAAAAGTGCTGGCTTCGGTGAGCTTGTCTTTTGCCAAAACCGCAATCGATAGATGGCTTGGCAAGGATAAAGCTAACGATAAACCTGCACCGCCACTGCCGACAATCACCACATCAAACGCGTGGCGATGGTTAGCCTGTGCTTGCGGCTGGAGAGTTTCTTTGATAGGGGAGTTTGACACATTAACGCTTGCTGTCATAATGCTGACGTCCTTCAAATTAATGAGTTAAAGAGCCAAAAAAATCTAAACCAGCGCTGAGCAAATTGGGTCAGCGTGCTACATTTAAAAGGCTGTGTTTAAAAGGCTATTTTAAAAGCTATGGTTAAAAGGCTATGGTTTAAAAAGCTAGGTTTAAAAAGCTAGGTTTAAAAAGCCATGGGAAAATAAGCTATCATATCAGCTTTTATAAATGATGGCGGATTTTTTCTATGGTTTGTTTTTTAATTAGCAATCCCATCCAAATTGCCAATGTTGAGGGTTAAACAGGGTACGACATACGCAAATGCGCTCGTCTTTGTTTTGCCGTCGCTACCAGACAACAGGGTCAAAATGCAAAGTTAGGTATTTTTGGATGAGTTAAATACAAAAAACTCGCCTAGCTGTTCATTCATTTTTTGCGATATGATGACAGTTTAAATTGTCATATTCATCATTGCCATTTATAATGGGCGCTTTTTTTATACGTATTTGTCATGCAAATAATTGATTATTCAGTAAATTTAGGTAACGCTTTATATGGGTAGTAGCATGATTGGCAGTTGGCTAGGTCATCTTGGAGCGCTCATTGCCGTCTTGGTAATCCTATGGTCGTGCCTAAAAACCGTGCAACTCAAAGCGCGAACAGATAATCTGCAAATCCTGCTGCAACTGGTCAGTTTCTACGCGCGCTATTGGTTTGTTTGGTTGTTGCTGTGGGCAAACGTGCAACTGCTGTATGACAACCAAGCCATCTACTGGCTGCTTATCGCGTTATCGTTGTTGTATATCTATATGAGCTGGGTTGAGCCCAATCGGCTGCGCGTTTCGCGTTTTTCAATTAATTTGACCGTACCTGCGACTTATCAGCCCGCGACCGATATTTCACTGGCTGCAGCAGCATCACAACCTATCAAACGACAAGCTGCAAAAATTGCGGTGCTGAGTGATATCCATATTGGTATATTTTCTAACCCCCATCAGTTAGCGCGTTTGGTGAAATGCCTTAATCGCTTAGATGTTGATGCGGTGCTGATTTTGGGTGATTGGTTATATCAAGCGACAACTTTGGATGCCCATCTAAGCCCATTTAAAACGCTCAACAAGCCTTGCTATACCGTCCTTAGCGATGCCGATACCCAGCAGGTTGTCGATGATGCACAAAATAGCGAACCTGCTAGCAATATGCAGTTAATGAATATTTTGCCAACCTTCGGTATTCAATTATTGCCTGAGCAGGGCTTGCATATTGCAGGGATTAACATCATAGGTATTCATAATGGCAGTACAATGGATTTACCGCGCGTGATTGAACAGCAGCGCAGCGCGGGACAGCCTTTAGTGATTGCCACCCATGATATCAAGCAGTTAGAAGCCAATCCGCGAACCTTAAGCGACGCCAACAACGATACGTTGGTGATTGCGGGGCAAACCCATGGTGGGCAGGTCAATATACCTATACTGACACCGCTGATGGTGAGAGCATTGACAGGCAATAAACTGGCGGCGGGGTTACGCAGACCAGATACAGCCAAACAATCCGACTATCATCCCAAAGCATTCAATGCGGCTAACAAGCCCAGCAAACGCTACCAAGTATGGGTGAATACCGGGATTGGGGTGACAGGGTTGCCGTTTCGGTTTAACTGCCCGCCTACCATTGATGTGCTAACCATCCAGGTTCAAACGGCTGATAATTAACCCATATAATTCGCTACTGTAAGCCAGCGACTATAAACCAGTTGCTGCCTTATTATCGGGTTGAGTGGGGTCTATAACCTGATTTGCTACAGCGGTGGAGAAACTTGCGTTTGCTATCAAAGCGCTTAAACTTCGCCCCAAATGTATGCTACACTAGACAAAAATTTTCAAAAAATTGTCGCAGCTGTTACATATTCTACTTAAGGTTTTGTCCAAGGTATTGTTATGACCCCCATTTTAGATAAACTACAAGGCTCTATGGTCGCATTGATTACACCTATGCATAGCAATGGTGACGTCGATTGGCAATCATTGGCAAATCTCATTGATTGGCAAATCGAGCAAGGTACGGACGTACTGGTATCGGTTGGTACGACCGGTGAATCCGCAACCTTATCCATGCAAGAGCATGTGGACGTCATTGAATTTACCATGAAGCAAGTGGGTGGTCGTATTCCCGTCATCGCGGGTACCGGCGCTAACAATACAGTTGAAGCCATTGAGCTGACCCAGCACGCCAAACAGGCGGGCGCTGATGCCGCGCTGTTGGTTGTGCCCTACTACAACAAACCGACCCAAGAAGGGCTATACTTACACTATAAAGCCATTGCTGAAGCCGTGGACATTCCCCAAGTGCTATACAACGTACCCGGGCGCACTGTTGTTGATATGCAGCAAGCAACGGTCGAGCGCTTAGCGGACATCGAAAATATCATCGCGATTAAAGATGCGACGGGTGACGTGGCGCGTGGTGCCAAACTGATTGAAGCAGTAAAAGGTCGCATGATTGTATGGTCAGGGGATGATGAAAGCGCGTTAGCACTGATGCGTCATGGGGCAAAAGGCAATATCTCAGTGACCGCCAATGTCGCACCAAAAATCATGAGCCAAATTTTTGGCTTGGCACTCAAAGGTGAGTTTGAACAAGCCGAAGCATTAAACCAAAAAATAGCCCATTTACACCAAGATTTATTTATCGAGTCAAGTCCAATTCCTGCAAAATATGCGTTACACAAAATGGGTCATATTGAGCAAGGTATCCGTTTACCATTAACTTGGCTTACCCCAGAACACCAACAAGTGATGGATGAAGCACTTGCCAAAGCAGGTTTACTATGAAAAAAACACGCAGCACCAACCGCAATCGATTCAACGCCCAGCTAGCCCTAGCGATTATTGCCTCTGCTAGCATTGCTATGACAGGCTGTACTACTTTTAAACGTAAAGTTGGCGACAATTCTTTGGACTATACAAAGACCAAAAAACTTGAACCCATCCAATTACCGGCAGATGCACAAACGCTACCTTTTACGCCAGTTTATGCAGTGCCGCAATCGGGTGAAAATACGTTAAAAATCACAAAAGAAGGCAGTAAGCGTTTTGAGCTACCGCGTCCAATTAGTACCGTAAAATAAAGAGTGGCTGACAGCGTCGATGATAGTTTGCAGCTGGTGTTGCTAACCGCGTATCAGCCAATCAATGCAACTGTCATAAATTAGCTACACTGAGCCAACCTTAGCCAATCTTAAACAGCCATTTGGGAATTACCATGCAAAAACTCGATTTACTTTATAAAGGCAAAGCAAAATCCGTCTTCGAAACTGACAATCCAGATTATCTGATTTTAGAATTTCGTGATGATACCTCTGCGTTCAACGGCGAGCGTATCGAACAGTTAGCGCGTAAAGGCAAAGTCAATAACCGCTTTAATGCCTTTATCATGCAAAAACTCAGCGAAGCAGGCATCGAAACCCATTTTGAACAGCAATTATCAGATGAAGAAGTGCTGGTCAAACGCCTAACAATGATTCCCGTCGAGTGTGTGGTACGTAACTATGCGGCAGGTAGCCTAGTACGTCGCTTAGGATTGCAAGAAGGTCAAGCGTTGACACCACCTACCTTTGAATTATTCTATAAAGATGACGGTCTGGGCGACCCAATGGTAAATGATTCATTAGCGGTATCACTCGGCTGGGCAACGCAAGCTCAACTGGATGAAATGAAAGCCTTAACCTTTAAAGTCAATGACGTGTTATCAAAAGTGTTTGATGACGGTGGTTTGATGTTGGTGGATTTCAAACTAGAATTTGGGGTATTCAAAGACCGTATCGTACTGGGCGATGAGTTCTCACCCGATGGTTGCCGCGTCTGGGACAAACAAACCAAGAAAAAACTGGATAAAGACCGTTTCCGTCAAAGCCTAGGTGATGTGGTGGAAGGTTATGAAGAAGTTGCCCAGCGTATTGGCGTGTCTTTGGTTGATGAGTCAGGTCGATAAATCGGACTCATTCATCAAGCTAGCTAATCGCTACAGCGAATCTAATTAAGTCCAATTAAATTTGGATGACATGTGAAATAGATAAACATCTAAAACTGGGGCTTGCTCCAGTTTTGTGTTTTTAGCAGGTTATTTAAGTTTAAGTTTAAGTTTAAATTTTTAGCCCTCAATATGATTAATAAAAAAGCCTCTCACTTGGACAACCCTATCACTCATCAATATATCAAGCACCCGCTTACCACCTTGACCCAATTCAATCGTAATCCTAGACCTTGGCATATGCCATTGTTTGTGGCATTTGCGATTAGTTTTCCAGTGGTGGTAGGCGCGTATCTGGGTGATTTGCGCATGGGGCTACTCGCGTCACTCGGTGCGATGGTGATTTTAAACTTACCCTACACTGGGTCGTTATTGTCTCGCATGACCACGGTATTGGCGTGTAGTTTTGGGATGGTCGCGTGTTTTGCCGTTGGTTTGGTCGCCCACAACGTACCCATCTTGACAATTCCCTTGATGTTTTTTGTGACCTTTTGGTGTACGCTGTTTAGCCGTTATTATAAGTTACCACCGCCTGCTGGGCTGTTTATCATCATGGCTTCAGCGATTGCGCTGTTTATGCCTGCACCCGTGTCACAAATCCCACAGCTGATTGGCGTGGTGGTATTGGGCACGTTGTTTGCGGGGATGGTGGCATGTTTTTATGCGTTACTGCTGATTTATAACAAGCCTGTCTTACCGGTAAACACATCGATGCCCGTGCGGGAGATTTTGGGTGATACGCTCATTGTATCGGCGTTTATCGCTTTATCATTGCTGCTCGCGCTGTGGCTAGAGATGCCCAAACCCTATTGGGTGCCGATGAGCTGCTATGTCATCATGCAAGGGATGAATTTTCAAAGCATATGGATCAAGCAGATACATCGGATTGTGGGTACGGCGATTGGTATGCTGCTTGCTTGGCTATTGCTATCGGTGCATTTGAGCGATATGGGGGTGGCGCTAGGCATTTTTGGCATGATGTTTTGTATTGAAACTTTTGTGGTACGCCATTATGGGGTGGCGGTTATTTTTATCACCCCACTGACTATCTTTTTGGCAGAGTACAGCGCGGTGCAGCCTACCGCAATCAGTGAGATTATCGTCACGCGGTTTTGGGACACCGTGCTCGGCTGTCTCATGGGTGTGCTAGGCGGTATTGTCATTTTATCACCGATGGTGAGGCAAAAATTACAAGTCATCGTCGATAAAATCGTGGCGAAATTGCCAATTTAGCTTTTTTATCCAAAAAAACAACAAAGCCACTCGATAATCTGGGTGGCTTTTTTATAATCTTTAAAATTCATTGTTAAAAATAATGTTTAAAACTAACCGCTAACATGAATCGCTCAATCCCAAGACAGTCATCACCCCATCGAGTCCTGCGACGGTTACCGCATAATCTGCTTGGTCGCGCACAATCGGTTTGGCGCGATAGGCAATACCGATATCTGCTAGTCCTAGCATTGGCAAGTCATTAGCGCCATCGCCGACAGCAACAGTCTCTGACAGCTTAATGCCTAGACGCTGTGCTACGGCTTGCAAAATTTCGGCTTTACGCTTGCCATCTACAATCGCTGAGGTGATTTCACCTGTCACTAGATTATCGACGATATCTAGGTCATTGGCATAACTCTCATCCATTCCTAAGCTGTTTTTCACGTATTCGGCAAAATAGTTAAAGCCGCCTGAGACCAATACCACATAGTAACCATGATTTTTCAGTGCGCTAATCAAGCGTTTTGCCCCTGGGCTAAAGGTAATGTGATTGGCAATAATATCTTCGAGCACCTCACTTGATAACCCTTTAAGCAAAGCCACACGGCGAGTAAAGCTTTCGGCAAAATCAATTTCGCCGCGCATCGCAGATTCGGTGATCGTATCGACTTGCTCACCAATCCCGGCTTTTTTTGCCAATTCCACAATCACTTCTTGCTCAATCAAGGTCGAATCCATATCAAACAACGCCAGTTTATGCGGGCGCACCAATGTCGCAAGGGGCATGACATTGACATCTACATGATAGAGGTTGTTGGCGGCGATTTGTTTGACACGGTGCGGTAAGTCGCTGATATCGCTATCTGATTCCAGCGTCACAATCCAGCGAATCGTCGTCACAGGGCTGGTTTGCTCGGCTTGGGTGAGTGTGTCATTGGCTTGCCAATTAAGCTCATTGACTAAGGTGTCTTGATGTAAGAGGCGAATGGCAGGGTGAAGGCTTGCAAGGGTTTGGGTTATTTGGCTCAATAGCCCCAATTCAAACTTGGCAGCGCTTAGGGTAATCGCGTAACTATGGGGATAGTGCTGATTAAGTTGATACAAAAAATTCGTCGTCATGGTAGTTTACCCCTTGTATGCCAAAAAAATAAACATGATAATGTAGCATTTAATCGCTCCTAAAGAAAGTTTAATCTACCCATGAATCATTTAGCCCCCCGTCAAGGCAAATTCGCTATTGTGCTACTTATTAGTTTTTGTTTACATTTTTTGATGCTTACTTTTAGTAGTGAAAAATCCCAATACGAGCAGCGTACCCAAAAGGGTGAAAAAATTGTTGAACAGTTAGCCAAAGAAGCCATGGTGGGCATCACGAGCCAAGATAGAATTAGCCTGAGCGTCTTGGCAAACCGCTACCAAGTTGATCAGGAAGTTGCCAAGCTTGTCATCAGTGACCAAAACAATCAGCCGCTGGTGCAAACGGGACAAGCACAAAACGAAGTAGGGCAGGTGATTGACAAACCGATTATCCAAAACAACCAAGTCCTCGGTCACGCCATCATCACCATGAAAGCGGTCTCCAAAGGCGAGATTGTCAGTAGTCAATGGTTGTTTGTATTAGGGTCAGCAATTTTGCATGGGTTTTTATGGCTGATTTATGGCTACATGGCGCGCCCAACGCAGGAACAGCTTGCACAATTGGGTGAAAAAGTCCAGCAGCATATCGCGCTTGCCCGTGGCAGCTTAGCGCCCACCAACCCTGCATTGACAGCGGGTGGTGAATTGCAGTTAGACGAAGACACCTTGTACAATAAAGCAGGGGATAGCAGCGCCACCGCGCAACCTGCCGCCACTGGCAAAACCATCAATGATTTTTTAAATCGAGAAAAATCAAAATCTGCTAAAGACATTCCCCAAGCCCAGCCCACAGCGACTGAGGCGACTGACAATCTGGCTCAAGAAAATACAGTAGACAGCCAAAAACAACCCGAAATTGAATTACAAATTCATTTTTATGACCAGTATCATCTGCTAAAACGGGTGGCACCTGAAGTTGCAAAACCGTACTTTCAATTATGTAATCAGCTATTGATGCGCGCATCAAACAGTTTGTTTAATTCCTCAAACAATGTGTTAAATCGCTATATCAAAGACGTGTATATCAAAGACAACTCGCATTTTAATGCCAACGGCGCGGTCATTCATCTAGCAGGTAAAGCGGAGCAATTGCCACTGGCAGCGGTGTTGTTGTCAAAATTGTTGATTATCCTCAACCAAGTGGTATACGAAAAACACCGTGAGCTATCGCGTTTTGCCTTGCCATTAACCATCGGTACCAGTATCAGTCATCAATTCGATGACGTACAAAAACTGATGGCAAACCACGCCAAAGAAGATGGTTTATTACTCCTATATCCGCTGGATTTGCTTAAAACTTTAGATGGTAAAGTGCAGTTTAAAAACTTGCAACATCCGACCACTATCACAGAGCGTGAGATGGTTTGGTACAACGGTTTATCAGAAACCTTGATGACCGAACTCATTGCCAAACGCGATGATATTTTGACAGCCACAGAAAAATAAAAGAATCATGGCTATTTTTTCTTTCGCCACTTGACTTGACCGACAAAACCCATTATAAGGCTTTATGAAATTGCAAATTTATCGAATCGACCAGCGAAAGGAGCAATAAATGGCTGATCCAGATATTGATGATAGCTTTGAAGATGACAATTTTGATGATGACGATGACGCGCGACTCGTGGATGACGACGCATCGGGTCGAAGTCGGGCAAGTAGTCTTGAAAAACGTCGTTTGATTGATAATTTATTGGAAGAAAAGCGTCTAGAGCGCTCACTCAAAGACAGTTTTGATGACGATCTTGATGACTTAGACGATGACGACGATTTTGATGATGATGAGTTGTAAGTCAAGCAAAAGGTTAATACAGTCGGTATTAACCTTTCTTTTTTCAATCCGCTTTTTTGATAAAATACTAGGATAACCACCATGGATTTTGATGATTTAATCGATTTTTTAGACAGTGATGACAATGAATTTGGGCTATCGAGCATCGCTACACACGGCTTTTTAACCGCCTCTATTGTCGGCAAACCTTTAGACAATTGGCAAACCTATCTTTTTGAAGGGCATGAAAAACAAGTCAAGCCAGAGGTGCTAGCAGCCATCGTACAGTGGCGTGATGAGCTGCAAGCCATGCTGCAAGATGAGCGTGAAATTGAGCTGCCTTTTGATGTCGAAGAAACTGACTATCTCGATATTGAAAACTCAGAAATCAGCGAATGGTCGGTGGGCTTTGTTGATGCCATGTATGCCAGCGATGACGAAGAAGATGATTGGTTTGATGATGACGACAGCGAAGAAGATGTGGCAATGCTGACGTTACCGATGATTTTGTTTAGTGGCATTGATGAAGACCAACCTGATATGCAAGAGCTACTCAAAGACCCAGAAACCATGAGCCAAATGGCAGGTGCGATTGAGAAAAATATCGTTGAGTTGTTCTTACTCTTTCATACCGATGATTAATATTACATTGTTAACGACAAAAAAGGGTAATCACACAGATTGCCTTTTTTTAGTTAATGGTTTAGTAAGTGTCGTGAATTAGTCATATATTCATCCATATTATCAAGATTAACAATACCAACTTGCATGGCAACAATTAACCCTTCTCCTTGAATAAAGAGTAATTTTGCTAGCTTCTGGCTCAAAGACTCATCAATTTTTCCAAGAGCGATTTTTTGGCTTAATAGGGTTAAAACCTGTTTTTTATGACTCAGTGATTTTTGGTGAAACTTATGCGTTCTATCAGAAAATTCACCACAAGCATTGATAAACATACACCCATAAAAATCCTCACTGGAAAGCCAATTTTTCAAAAATTGCAGATAGCCATCAATCACTGCCTCACCCGTTATATTTTCCAAAGAATAATTTAATTGAGTCATAAACCATTCATGACGAAAATCTAGGCTATCTTCGATTAACTGCTCTTTACTATCAAAATACCGATACAGCGTTTTTTTAGTAATTTTTGCATATTGGGCTAAGGCATCAACACTCGTACCATTAAAACCATTCTGATAAAAGTAGTCACAGCTATCCTGCAAAATTTCTGACTTATTTTTCATCTATTAACCTATAAACGTTGAATCAACTATCAAGCCATTATGCCAAAAAAAGTATTGATTTTATACACCGTTTAGTTTACTTTATAAAAATATACTAAACGGTGTATTTTTGAGGTGCTTATGCGTTTGATTAAAAAATGGCAAAATGCTCACCAATCCATCCCCAATCGCTTGCCTAGTAGGCAAATTTTATTGGCATGGATAGGGGCTTTTTTAGCAACTTTGGCTTTTAGCGGATTAACTGATTTGATAAAAACGCCACTTATTTTAGGTTCATTTGGAGCGAGTTGTTTGTTGGTATTTGCTTACGCGACTAGTCCATTTGCTCAACCACGCAATGTGATTGGTGGGCATTTTGTGGCAAGTTTGACAGGTCTAGTGGTGATGAATTTAATGGGTATTTCACCTTTGAGCATGGCGGTGGCAGTGGCGACAGCGATTGTGTTAATGCTTTTGTTAAAAGTCCCACATCCACCTGCAGGTTCAAATCCCCTTATTGTGATGTTATCACTAGCGGATTGGGACTTTTTAGTGACGCCAACGCTATTGGGATCGGTGGTTTTGGTGGCGGTGGCATTGGTGTATAATAATTACGGCGGTAAAGCACGTAGCTATCCGATTTATTGGTAATCACAGTCAAAATTTTTTAAAAAAAAAGAGCAAATATATTGCTCTTTTTTTATTTACCGCATTATTTTTGCTCTAGTTGTGGTACGTCTGAGCCATGGGCAT
>ERZ501012.81-NODE-81-length-19656-cov-11.266721_pt1 | contig 19656 bp, 21 predicted proteins | sample MGYA00248887_ERZ501012 | MGnify/ENA primary metagenome ERZ501012 (study PRJEB25958, sample SAMN03398566) | human skin metagenome | study: EMG produced TPA metagenomics assembly of the Human Skin Microbiome Metagenome (human skin metagenome) data set. | reverse complement strand
CATACCTGACATATCCATACTGCCATGGTCCATACCTGACATATCCATACTGCCATGGTCCATACCTGACATATCCATACTGCCATGGTCCATACCTGACATATCCATGCTGCCATGGTCCATACCTGACATATCCATGCTGCCATGGTCCATGCCTGACATATCCATGCCACTGTGATCCATATCCGACATGTCCATTTTGCTATGATCCATATCCGACATGTCCATTTTGCTATGATCCATATCCGACATGTCCATACTACTATGGTCCATATCTGACATAGTCATGTCTTTTTTAGCAGTGGCAGGGTCAGCAGCATTAGCAAATGATGATGCTAGTAATACCAATGATGATACCCCAGCGAACCGTAAACCCACTTTATGTATTTTCATCTCATCTCTCACCTATCAACCAAAGATTTGCTTAAACGACCGCCACTTCTCTAAACATACCGGCTTCCATATGATAGAGCAGATGACAATGCCATGCCCATCGACCAGCTTCTCCTGTGACATCAAAGCTAATTTTTTGAGCTGGTTGCACCATCATAGTATGCTTGCGCACCTGAAACTCACCGTTAGGCATGCGCAAATCGCTCCACATCCCATGTAAATGCATCGGATGATTCATCATCGTGTCATTGACTAAGGTAATACGCACGCGCTCACCCGGCTTGATATTGACCGGCGTGGCCTCACTGAACTTAACCCCATCAAACGCCCAAATATAGCGCTCCATGTTACCGGTTAAATGTAGCTCGATCTCTCGGGTAGGCTTGCGCTGCTCCGCAAATATTGCCTCATCGACAGAGCGTAGCTGACTATAATTCAATACCTCTCTATTAATATTGCGCAGGTTGATACCTGGATCGTCAAGGTTCATACGTGGACTGTCCACACGCATATCAGACTTAAAGTCATATTCTGTTTTAGCGTGCTTAGCTTTATAACCATTAGCACCCATAGCACCCATCATATCTGCCATGGTGAGCCATTCAATTTTGTCCATAGCAGGCGTTGCCGCACGAGCACCTTCTTTGGTGGCAAGCGTTGCTGCGACATAGCCCGAACGGTCTATGTTTTGGGCAAATATGGTATGCGCATCTTTGGTCGGGGTGACAATGACATCATAGGTTTCAGCCACGCCAATGCGAAAGTCATCAATCGCAACTGGGGCGACATCAATGCCATCGGTTGCCACCACAGTCATTTTGAGACCGGGTATGCGCACATCAAAGATAGTTTGTGCTGAGGCATTGATAAAGCGTAATTTAACGCGCTGTCCTGCTTTGACGATTTGCGCCCAATTAGCTGCGGTCGTTTTGCCATTGATAAGGTAGGTAAATGTGTTTTCACCCGACAAGTCCGTAAAATCAGTGGGCATCATGCGCATCTGATTCCACATTTTGCGCTTATCAAACGCGGTTTTCATATCCGTTTCGGCAATATCAGCAAGCAATTTTTTGAAGTCTGGTAGATGGTAGTTGTCAAAGTCGGCGCGCTGTTTGAGCAGCTTCAAGAGATTATGCGGGTTGCGGCTGGTCCAATCACTAAGCACGATCACATGGTCTTCGTCGATAGGATGACGCTCACGCCCTTTAGGTTCAATCACAATGGCACCCAGCATACCGGTTTGTTCTTGGAACCCACTGTGTGAGTGATACCAATAAGTGCCTGATTGTTTTAATTTGAATTTATAAGTAAAGGTGCTGTTCGCAGGAATGCCATCAAAGCTAATGCCCGGCACCCCATCCATCTCAAACGGTACTAGTAGTCCATGCCAATGGATAGAGGTTGATTCATCCATCTGATTATGAACACGTATCACCACCGTATCGCCTTCACGCATTTTTAGCGTCGGTGCTGGTAGTGAATCATTGATGAGCGTCGCCATGCTCTTTTTGCCGTTCACAATAGCGGACTGTTTACTGACGTATAAATCAAACTCTTTCCCTGTCAATACAGGTACTTTATGAACGTTTTGATCACTATTAATCGTAGCGCCCTGACTGCCTGAGCGACTCGATTGTCCCAATGCGCTACTAGCAATAGTCGGCATCAAGGAGGCACCAAGGACAGCAGAGGATCCGGTTAAAAAACGTCGGCGGTTCAGTATGTTCTGTTTATTCATAATGATGACCTAATTTAATTTGAGAGATGGTGGTTAAGCTTATAGTTATAATATTTCGATATTTAATAGAATCTACTCGCATCTAAGACAACACTACAGCTGCTGCTGAGGAGACTCAATAGCGGCATAAACTTCTGTGGTGCCGTCTTTGTTAAGTTGCATTACCTTATAAGGCATGAATTTACCTTCATACTCCATACCGGGGCTACCAACCGGCATACTCGGTACAGCAAGTCCAATAGCTTGTGCAGGAGGATTTGCTAAGAATTCAGCCATGTGTTTAGCAGGGACATGCCCTTCAAAGACAAAACCGTCGGTGGTAACGGTGGTATGACAAGAACGCATTTGCTGTGGTACGCCATAACGCTCCTTAAATAAGGATAGATCTGCAACATCGTGCGTGGTTGCGTTTAATCCATTACCTTCTGCATAGCCTACCCACTCTTTGCAGCAGCCGCAGTTGGCATCTTTATAAACCGTGGCTGAGACGTTTTTGAGTAATGATGACGATCTGTTAACGGGAGCATTTGCAGGAGCAGAACTTTCATTCTGTACTTGTGCATTCTGGGCAGCAGACTGTTCAACCTTTACTGGTTGAGAATCAGAGCCACTGATATTAGATTGGCTGCAAGCGGCTAGCGTTAACGAGAGTGACGATGTCACCACCAATAAAAGGACACGACCGGATAACCAGTTATGTCCATTAGAAAACACATGTGTGTAATGTCTCATTAAATTAATCCTAAACGTCTATTGTTATGCTCGCTATTCTAAAAACTTACACCCTATATTTGAATTCTTATGTACTTAACTAAAAACATTAAATGCAGCACTGTTCAGTACTACATTGGTGATAGCGACAACCGTGAGTTGGGAGGCTTTCATATCTAGAAAGTATTAATGCTGCATTCCAGATCCATCATCCGACATATTCATATCACCATCAAATGACATGTCCATCATATCGCCATCTATCCTAGTGGTTAGCATCGTGTACTGAGCTTCATCTAATTCAGGTAACGATCTGATAAAAGCAACCATTGCCCACATTCTAGCGTCATCATGAGAGGCGCCCCATGCAGGCATTCCCGAAGCCATAATTCCGTGTTTGATTGCCCAAAAGCTTTGCTTTGCACCGTCCGCTGTTTGATAACGTTTGACGCTCTCAGCCTTAGTGAAGTTAGGTGGCTTTGGATATAAGTTTTCGCTAAAGTCAGTTTTGTCCACTCCCGGAGATAAGTGACAGCCTGCACACATATCCTTATAGTCCGCGCCACCAGAACTGATATCGACCTTCTCTAAATCTGGTACCACAATATCTTTACTGGCATTTGCTATGGAACGATTGCGAGCGGTTTCCAAAAAGCTAAACATCATTGGGCTATGCTCTTGGTCAGCTCCCACATTGACAACGCCACTGGTAACAATCGCAAACACGCCAACGATTGCCACAAATACAGTAAAGAGCGCACCCAATAAAAATTTCATATGTTTTCCTAAAAATTTATTTCCGTTAAGTGTTGACTGCTATTTAACAGAGCTAAAATTTTTAAGATTTACTGTCGTTAGTAACGCAGTGTTTTTGGTACATTTGCTTCATTTTACCCATGTTAGCCATCATCGCTTTCATAGCAGGATCTTTCATATCCATCTTGCTATGATCCATTTTTCCCATCATATCCATATGCTTTTTCATCTTTTCACAGTTCATTTGATCTTTTTCAGCATGCATTTTAGGGTCATGTGCCATAGCTGAGGTCGATACGACAAGAGCGATGGCCGTCATTGCGATTGATTTAGACAGTAATTTAAATTGTGACATGATTAATTCCTATTGTTTGGATTAAAGGTTATTGAGTTCAATAGCTGTTAAACTAGCCTAAATGATACATTAATCATTCTGACTGGTAGATGACGTTAAGATTACAATGCTGTCATTCTCACCGCTTTAGATTTTAATGCGCGATATATTCATTTAATATGGCTTCAGCATTTGTATCACGATCTCTACCATATTTTTTCAAAAAATACTTTTCAGACTGCAAATGTTGATCTTGATGTTGAACCTGACAAGCCACTCTGGCGTCGACATAACTTTTCTTTTGCTCTTCGGACATTTGTGCATCATTATGATCTGCGTTTCTTGCAAAACTAGTGAGCGCATCACAATTACCAAGAACAGAAGCATCTAAGTTTGTGGTATGCGCATTGGCAGCTGACATGCCCACTAACATCGATACTGAAAGTAAAGCTGCTTTTTTTAATGAACTATAATTTTTCATATAAGGTCCTTTAAAGATAAATAACAAACTGTTTAAGTACGATAGTTCTTCCCTCGTAGAGATGGTCTGTATCAGAGACAAACCTCTATGCGGTGTTGATTTAGAATACTAAATGGTGGCTGACAGCTAGATGGCACGGATATTACATGTTCGTTAGGAACAGCATAATATTGTCATCTTCTTGTCATTAAAACCAAATACCAGCATCTGTCTCTATCCAAAGAACACTGTTATAACAAGGGTTCCTGATAAATATATGGCTGATAAGCTAACAATGTTAGTGATACGCTGTTGACAACTATAATGATATAAAGGTAAGCAACGATGAAAGTACTGTTAGTAGAAGATGAGAAAAACCTTGGAGAATATATTAAGAAAGGCTTAACTGAGGCCGGTTTCATCGTGGATCATCACATGACAGGTTTAGATGGCTATCATGCGTTAATGACTGAAGATTTTAGTGTGGTGGTGATGGATGTGATGCTGCCTGACGTCAGCGGCTTTGAGCTGATACAGCGCTACCGTGCTGCTGGAAAGCATACGCCTGTTTTATTTTTAACCGCTAAAGATGATTTAAGCGATCGGATTAAGGGCATTGAAATTGGTGGCGATGATTATCTGACCAAACCTTTTGCTTTTGCCGAGCTAATTGTCCGAATAAAAAGCCTATTGCGGCGTGCCAATCAATCAGACTATAAAAGCTCTGTCATACATATGGCTGACCTAAAAATGGATATTGCTAAACGCACTGTATATAGAGGCGATACTAACATAAAATTGACTGCTAAAGAATTTGCTTTATTACAATTTTTCTTAGAACGTCAAGGTGAGGTACTGCCACGCACTGTGATTGCCTCACAAGTATGGGACATAAATTTTGACAGTGATACAAATGTCATTGACGTCGCTATAAGGCGGCTACGGATAAAAATCGATGATGGTTTTGACACCAAGCTTATTCACACAGTACGCGGTATGGGCTATCGATTAGAGCCACTGAATGTCGGAGCAGACAGTAGCATGGGCGACGATGACACCAACAAAGATGATCTAAAATAAAATGAGAGATAAATTTAAGGATCGACGCTGGCCTTTGTTATGGCGTACTGTTTTTTTACTGACAATATTTGTTGTTATCTCTCAAGTTGTTATTTATATATGGGTTCAGCGCTCTGTTAACGAGCACTTTGAGCAAATGGACTCAGAGATTATTACCCATGCAGCTTTTAACCTGCGTAAACGCATCGTGAATTTTAACGATCACATAGAACCTTTTACAGTGTCAAAGTCGCAAGCGCTAATTGATGCCAATCATCTACATTCTTCTTGGTTAGACTATGATTTAAAAACGTTAATATCAGACAAAAACGGCAATTTATTGTCCAGCGATCCCAGTAATTTCATCAATGATCTACCGGCAGATTTTAGCTTGTTACAACTATTGCAGGACTATCGCGATCAGCAGTTTATGATCAAGATAAATAATAGGGATTACCGAGCCATTATCGTTACACATCAAGAGGTTTTGGCATTTATTGCTCTACCTATCGATGTGCATCATCAATATCTTATCCAGTTTAATCGCCAGCTGAGCTTGATACTTATCGCCATTACCTTATTATTGGTTTCAGTAGCAGCACTAAGTGTACACTGGGGTTTTGCTCCCCTAGCTACTATCGTACAAAAGATGAAAGGCATTAATCTTCAAAGGTTAGATGAAAGAATTGTGGTTGGCGATATGCCGTTAGAATTACGTCCACTAACGGAGTCTTATAATTCTATGATGGTCAAGCTTGAAAGTAACTTTGAATCATTATCACGGTTTTCAGACAATATCGCCCATGAGCTACGTACGCCAATAGCGACGCTGAGTACGCAAACGCAAGTCATGTTAACTAAGCCAAGAGAAAACGACGAATACATTGAGCAATTGCATCATCAGCATGATACGTTAAAGCAGTTATCCGCCATGATTAACGATATGTTATTACTGGCAAAAACTCAAAAAGAGCTGAGTGATTCGCAAATCAGTCATGTCGATATAGAGAGCTTGATCACAAAGCTTATAGATTATTATGAGATGATTGCTGAGGATCGTGAGATAATCTTTGAAAAATCGGGTGATTTTAAAACAGTACTAGGTGATAAAGGCTTATTGCAACGGCTGTTTGCCAACCTGATGTCAAATGCGATTTATTATGCGGCTAGTAATAGCACTATTATGATATCCGCTACTGTCCTCACTTCAAGCACCTCGCTTAATGCGCCAAAAGACGATATTCAATCCCCAGAGCAGCTCTGGTTAAGAATAACTATGACCAACCGTCTAGACAAACCATTAAATCAGATTGAAGCCGATAAACTGTTTGAGCGATTCTATCGTCATGATAAAACGAATACGATGCATTCAGGAACAGGCTTAGGCTTATCTATTGTGCAAGCTATCGCCAATGCTCATAATGGCAAAGTTAGTATTACTATCAAAGATGAGTGTCTTTTTGAGGTTGCTGTAAAGTTGTTGATTGCCAGGTAGTAAATACCTTCATACTGTCTATGAACCGCTCAGATTAGGTCGAAGGCGAGTTTACTTGGAAGGTCTCTCTATCCATAAGATGAGATTCTGACTTGCGATAGTTGTACTTTTCAATTGTTGGACAAAAAATTTCTTATATAAGCCTATTTCATACATTCTATTACCAATATTTATGATGCCTTTATGATGATTCATCCTCAGTATGATCCCGTAGCGCTTTCCTTGGGTCCATTGGAAGTGCACTGGTATGGGCTAATGTATTTGCTAACCTTTGCTGCCGCTTACGGTTTGGCTTGGTATCGCAGTACCAAACGCGACAATTGGACCACCGACATGGTCTCTGACTTAGTCTTTTATGGCGCGCTTGGTGTCATCTTAGGCGGTCGTATTGGCTATGTGCTGTTTTATCAGTTCGGTGAATTACTCCAAAACCCTGCCTATATATTAAAAGTCTGGGAAGGCGGTATGTCTTTCCACGGCGGCTTTATCGGCGTCATGCTAGGTATGTGGTTCTTTGCCCGTAAATATAAAAAGACTACCTTTCAAGTATTCGATTTTATCGTTCCTTGTGTACCAACCGGCTTACTGTTTGGGCGTATCGGCAACTATATCAATGGCGAATTATGGGGTCGCGTCTCAGACGGTGGCTATAACTGGCTGACCTACTTTCCGCAAGCCGCGGCGTTTGATATGGAGCAATTACAGAGCAATCCACAATTGCAAGAATTGATGATTGAAGTCAATGGTCAATACATATTGCCTCGTCATCCATCACAGCTATATGAAGCCTTTGCCGAAGGTCTGCTGCTATTTATATTCTTATGGTGGTATTCATCAAAACCACGTCCACGTATGGCCGCCTCCGCTGTATTCTTACTAGGCTATGGCATCAGCCGCTTTATCATTGAATTCTTCCGCCAGCCAGATGCTGACCAAGGATTCATATTATTAGGTTGGATGACCAAAGGGCAAATCTTAAGCGCGCCGATGATTATCGCCGGCTTAATGTATTATCTCAGCCCGTCCTGCAGATAAGAAGGAAAGGAAACGTTATGAGCAAAATCGTTACTCGAGCTATTGATTTAAGCAATCCACCTAAATTAACTGACGAAGCAAAAGCTCGTCTTGCTAAACTAAATGAGGCAGAGATTGACTATTCTGATATCCCACCATTAAAGGATGATTTTTGGGCGAACGCTGTTAGCAATCCGCTTTATAAGCCAACCAAACAAATCGCCACGGTACGCATAGACAGTGACGTATTGCTATGGCTCAAGTCTCAAGGCAAGGGCTATCAAACTCGAATGAATGCTATTTTAAGACAGGCCATGTTGACTGAGTTGACTGAGTTGGCAGAAACGCATTAGTCGCCTATGATATCGGCTAGCCCAAGTTTTTGCTTTAAAGCTAGATTTATAAGTTTGTTAGACGCTGTTTGATATACGGGTTAATATACGAAAATAGGGGCTTTTTGCCCCTGTTTTTTCGCCTAAATGGGAGTGTCTAAAAAACCACCGTTTTTTAGACTAAATAGAAAAGCAAGGCAAATAAAATACTTTATCAAACATCCATTTCTAACGCACCAATCACTGCTTTACCCCAACTTGGTAAATTCGGGCTAATCGAATACCAAATCCATGTACCTTTTCGCTCACTATCTAAAATTCCGACTTGCTTTAACTGGTTTAAATGGCGTGAGATTGTCGGTTGGGGTTGGTCTAACTCGCTGATAATGTCGCACACGCATAAAGATTGCTTTTGATTGAGTAGTTGCACAATCTTTAATCGGGTTGGGTCACTTAATGCTTTGAGAAAATCTGTTTTATTCATATATTTACATATCCGAATATATAGTTTATGATATATCCGATTTTATCATTGTTGGTAGCAACCTTAGTGGCATTGGCGGTTTGGTTGCCGATTGTTCAATAATTTTTAAAAGGAAAATCCATGAACCAAAATACCTTAAATGACCCGACCACACCGCAACTGGATAACGCGCATTTTCATGCCCCTGCGGTGGCGGATTTTAATTTAAACCTTTCAACCACATCGCCAAAAATTTTACTGTTATACGGCTCATTGCGTGAAACCTCCTACAGTCGCAAAGTGGTTGAGGAATCGGCTCGAATCCTTAACAAAATGGGGGCAGAAACCAAAATCTTTAACCCTAGTGGATTGCCATTGGTTGATGACGTTGAAGCCAATCCACACGGGGCAGAACACCCCAAAGTCAAAGAATTACATGAGTTGGTAAAGTGGTGTGAGGGTATGGTTTGGTGTAGCCCCGAACGGCATGGGGCAATGACAGGCATTATGAAAACCCAAATTGACTGGATTCCGCTATCCATAGGGGCAGTTCGCCCAACACAAGGTAAAACCCTAGCGATTATGCAAGTTTCGGGTGGCTCACAATCGTTTAATGCGGTCAATCAGTTGCGGATTTTGGGGCGCTGGATGCGTATGCTGACCATTCCTAACCAATCTTCGGTAGCCAAAGCCTTTTTGGAATTTGATGACAAAGGGCGAATGAACCCGTCAAGCTATTATCAGCGTATTGTTGATGTGCTAGAGGAATTAATGAAATTTACCTTACTGACACGGGATAATAAAGATTACTTGGTAAATCGCTATTCGGAACGGGTAGAAAGTGCCGAAGCATTAATGAAACGAGTAAATCAAAATCAACTTTAATAAGGATAAACCATGCAAAATATCACCATTTACCACAATCCAAACTGCGGTACATCACGCAACACCCTTGCCCTTATCAAACATCAAGGCATTGAGCCTACCGTTATTCATTATTTAGAAAATCCGCCTACCGAGCCAACCTTGCGTGATTTGATTGCCAAAATGGGAATTACCCCTAGACAATTACTACGTGTCAATGTTGAGCCGTTTGCCAAGTTAGGACTGGACAATCCCAATGTAAGCGATGATGACCTCATTCACGCCATGTTAGCCGAGCCAATTTTAATCAACCGCCCAATCGTGGTATCCGAAAATGGTAAAAAACAAGGCGTTAAGCTGTGCCGTCCGTCCGAAGTGGTGCTAGATTTGATTGATACGCCTTTAACCAAAACTTTTATTAAGGAAGACGGGGAAAAGATTGAGCCCAAATCTTAAGTCAGAATTGGCAGTAAACTGTTCTATTAGGAGCAACATATAGATACCTAATCATTATATGTTGCCTCTATCGTATTGCCTCTAGCTCTGTCGTAGATAGATTAATCCCTTCCTCTGCTAAAGTGGGTGCAAATTGTAATGAATGAATTACTCTACACTTATCGACAGAATCTTGCTGGCAATTGCTCATTGTTTGCAATAGAGCCTGAATAGTTTGTAATTGCTGTATTTTTTGTTCAATCTGTGCCAAATGGCTAGCAACTAGCTTATCCGCTATCACACAGCTTTGGTTGGGATTTTGCTTAAGTTGATTAAAAGCCTTAATTTCTTGCATTGTAAAACCTAATGAACGACAGGTTTTAATAAATTCTAATTGTTCAATAGCGTGCTGGCTAAAATAGCGGTACGCATTTTCGCCCCGACTGGCTTTATCTATCGCCCCAATTTTCTCATAGTAACGAATAGTTTCGATATTAATCCCTGTTTTTTTACTTAACTCGCTGATTTTAAATATAGACATAAGTGACCTTTTCGTATGACTTGGATTATTATTGCTTGACCCTGTAGCGACTATAGGGTTTATAGTAACAGGTAATCTCTAATAAAACCATCAGAAAGGTGTCGTATGTCAAAAAATTGTTGCTGTACCGACGAGGAAGAAAAAATCATAACCGCTAGCCATGGCAACCATGAGGGTCACAGTAATGAAGATGGGCATGACCAGTCGCATGACACAGGTGACAAAACCACGTTTCAGCTTTTTTTACCAGCGATAATTGCCTTTGTGGTATTAGCCATTGGGCTAGTGCTTGACCATGTGATAAAACCTGTATGGTTCACGGAAATACCACGCTTTATTGTATATGCCATTGCTTATATTCCTGTGGGCTTTCCTGTGTTAAGAGAGGCTTTTGAAAGTATCAAGTCTGGCAATTGGTTTTCAGAATTTTTTCTGATGGGTATTGCGACCATTGGGGCATTTGCCATTGGCGAATACCCCGAGGGTGTTGCCGTCATGCTTTTTTATACTATAGGGGAAATCTTTCAAGCAATGGCAGTACAACGTGCAAAGGGAAATATCAAAGCTTTGCTTGACCAACGTCCTGATGAGGTCACCATCATTGAAAATAACCAACCCAGCATTGTTAAAGCTATATCCGTGGGTGTCGAACAAATTATTCAGCTAAAAGCAGGTGAAAAGCTAGCACTGGATGGGGTCTTACTTTCTGATACCGCTTCATTTAATACCTCGGCTTTGACAGGGGAAAGTAAACCCGATACCAAACGTCAAGGCGATGTGGTATTGGCAGGGATGATTAATTTACAAAATGTGGTGCAAATTAGAGTTACGACTGCTTATCAAGATTCCAAGCTGTCTAAAATTTTAGCCTTAGTGCAAGATGCGACCCGCCAAAAAGCCCCGACTGAGCTTTTTATCAGTAAGTTTGCCAAAATTTATACCCCGATAGTAGTTGCCTTAGCGATTGCTATTACCCTTGTACCCTATTTCTTTGTGGCTGATTATGTGTTTAGTAATTGGCTGTATCGGGCTTTGGTATTTTTAGTCATATCTTGCCCTTGTGCTTTGGTGATTTCGATTCCGCTTGGCTATTTTGGTGGTATTGGGGCAGGTAGCCGTAATGGAATTTTATTTAAGGGCAGTAATTTTTTAGATACCCTAGCGACCATTGACAATGTGGTGATGGATAAAACGGGAACGATGACTGAGGGGGTGTTCAAAGTCCAAGAGGTAAACATTGAGCCAGCCTTTGACCCAAATATGATGCTAGGCTATCTAAATGCTATAGAAAGCAAATCTACGCATCCCATAGCTACCGCAGTCCACGAGTATGTTGGGCAAGTCGATAGCACGATTGCCCTAGACAATGTGCAGGAGATTGCGGGGTATGGTTTAACCGCTAGTATCAAGGGGCAATCTTTTTTAGCAGGAAATGCAAAATTATTGGATAAATTTAATATTCAATATCCTAGCGAAGTGGCTCAAAGTATTGATACTGTCATCGTTATGGCGTATGCAGGGCAATATGTGGGCTTTCTTACCATTGCCGACCAAATCAAAGCAGATGCTTCTCATGCCGTTGATACCTTAAAACAGCTTGGGGTCACGACTACAATGTTAAGTGGTGATAAAACCGCCGTAGTAAAGTCAGTCGCCGACAAGTTACACATTGAACGTTATTTCGGTGATTTATTGCCTGAAGATAAAGTAACCCACTTAAAAACTATCAAAGACCAACCTTCTAATAAAGCCAATAAAAAACAAACCGTGGCATTTGTGGGAGATGGAGTGAATGATGCTCCTGTCGTCGCTTTAAGTGATGTGGGTATTGCTATGGGAGGCTTGGGCAGTGATGCCACAATTGAAACCGCTGACGTGGTCATTCAAGATGATAAACCATCAAAAATTCCAATGGCGATTAATATTGGCAAACAAACCCGTAAAATTGTTTGGCAAAATATTACCTTGGCATTTGTGGTCAAAGCTATTGTACTAATATTGGGTGCTGGCGGTGTGGCGACGATGTGGGAGGCAGTATTTGCTGATGTGGGTGTGGCTTTATTAGCCATTATCAATGCCATGCGAATTCAACGTATGGACTTTGTGGATAAACGCTAATGTGGTATATCCATTTAATTATTTAATCAAAATTTTAACTAAAAATGGCTACTCGTCTATAAGGAATTTTTCATGAAAAAAACTACACTTACCCTAGTGACTACGCTACTTGCTCTTTCAGCCACGTTGGTTGCTTGTGGACAACAAACCACCACTAATTCAAATAATAGCCAAACTCCCACTACAACTAATGCCCAATCTACACCACAAGGCGAATCTGATACTATTACTGCCAAGCAAGTCGCTACAGATACCTTAGTACGCTCGCATTCACCTATTATTGGTAAGGTAGATGCCCCTGTAACTATAGTAGAGTTTTTTGACCCTTCATGTGAGGCGTGTCGGGCAATGAATCCGTATGTTAAACAAATCATCAATGAGCATAATGGTAAGGTAAGGCTGGTGCTACGTTACACCTTATTTCATAAAGGCTCTGAACAAGTGGCTCGTATTTTAGAAACTGCCAAAGAACAGGGTATATACGAACCAGTTTTAGCAGCGGTATTTGAAGCCCAACCGCAGTGGCATGACGACGAAACAGTTAAAGCGGCTTGGCAAGCGGCTATCAAGGCTGGGCTTGATGAACAAAAAGCTCGTGCCAGTATGAATAGTGATAAAATTAACCAAGTACTGAAACAAGACATGGACGATGCCAAAACTATTAAAATCTCAGGTACACCGACTTATTATGTCAATGGCAAGTTGCTAACTAAACTATCACCCGATGGGTTACAGGCAATGGTTGCCAATGAAGTCAAAACCACAGCCAAACCATAAAGAGTTCGTTAAGTCGTCATTTACCTAATACCTAAATTTATCGAGTTGTTATGCAGCCGTCGAAAAACACCTTAAGTGATATTAAAAATCCCCAAACTGCTTGGCTATGGTATGGCTTAAGTGCGTTGGTGGTTGGGATTGACCAACTTTCCAAGGTATATTTTGAAAATAACTTTCAGTTATACCAAACAGTATCGGTCATTGAGCCAATCTTTAACTTTACCCTAGCCCATAACTATGGAGCTGCCTTTAGCTTTCTTGCTGACCAAGGCGGTTGGCAACGTTTCTTTTTTAGTGGGTTAGCATTTGGCGTATGTGGATTTATTATTGTCTATTTAAGGCGTTTACCCCGTGATACAGGGGTGTTATCAGCAGGATTGGCATTGATAATGGCAGGGGCGTTAGGTAACCTGATGGATAGGGTGCGTTTAGGCTATGTGGTTGATTTTCTACATGTGCACTATGCGAATGTGTGGAACTTCCCGATTTTTAATTTGGCGGATGTGGCGATTAATCTTGGCGTAGTATTGGTATTGATAGATAGCTTTTTTTTGGAAGCTAAACGTCGAGAACCACCTATGATAGATGCTTAAATAATATCTATAAATTCAATTAAGCTACAAACCGAAAATACGAATCAAGATATGAGTTATAAGTGCCAGCAATATGATAACTAAAAATATAATTTCCTCCTATCAACGAAGTTATTTTATTTCGTTAGTTCAACTATTAGCTATTGTTTTTATCATAGCTATCAAGGTAACTCCAGCCCATGCTATAAATTTGTCTGATATTTTTAGTTCAAATAACGCCAATACGACCAATCCATCCAAACCGTTGCCCGTTCAAGAGGCATTTGCGATAACAACGACCCAGCAAGGTAATCAGCTCACTATTCAGGCAGATGTCAAAGATGGCTATTTTGTATATCAAGATAAGCTCAAACTTGAATTACCTCAAGGTGTGAATGCCACACCTTTGGTTTTTGACCAAACTGCCACGTTTGTGAATGACCCCAGTTTCGGGCGTGTACCTATTATTGATAAAAGCTTTACTGCTAAAACGACACTTTCTGTATTAAAACCTATGCAAGCACAGCCTGCTATTGTGAAGTGGCAAGGCTGTGCTAAGATGGGACTATGTTACCCTCCTGAAAAAGTAAATTTCACCTTACAGCCTATCACGCCACAAGCCGCTAGTGCTGTGCCTACGACCCTACGTCCATCGCCCAATAATACCACTCCTGTTATCACAGACAAGGCCCCACTCTCGCCACCTATCACGACCGACATCACAGCTCAACATCCCTCACAGGGTGACAATGATATTTTTGGATTGAGTCGGCATACAGGCTGGGCATTACTATTGTTATTTTTGGCAGGGTTGGGTTTATCATTTACGCCATGTGTACTACCAATGCTACCTATCGTGGTGAATATTGTGGCACGTCAGTATAGTCCTTCTGCTAAAAAAGGCTTGTTATTAACAGGTAGCTATGGTGTGGGTGTAGCAACCAGTTATGGATTAGTGGGGGCATTGGTTGCAGTATTTGGGCAATCGCTTGGCTTGATGAATATGCTCCAACAGCCAATTATTTTACTAAGCTTTGCAATGGTGTTTGTGCTTTTGGGTTTGTATATGCTTGATGCCATACCATTTTCCCTCCCTGCTCGATTGTCACGCTTAGGTCAAACAATAAGTAATATAGGTACAAGCCGTCTAGGAAGTATGTCGGGCAGTTTCATTACAGGATTTTTTTCAGCCATGGTTGTGTCGCCTTGTGTATCCGCCCCGCTTGCAGGAGCATTGGCAGGGGTAGCTACTTTGGGTAACCCTGTAATTGGGTTTTTTGCTTTATTCCTGTTAGGGCTTGGACTTTCTACACCTTTGATTATTTTAGGTGCAACACAGGGAAATTTTATGCCAAAAACAGGAGAATGGATGGTATGGGTAAAAACAGGTTTTGCTTTGATGTTATTCGCTGTGGCTTTAGTAATGATAGAAAGGGTTTTGATATCTCATTTCATGTTAGGGATATGGGCGATATGGTTTATGGTCGTGGCAACATGGCTATGGCATTGGCAAGGTATTGGACAAAAACAAGAACCATCACACGGACGAATAGTAATCAAGGCAATTGCCCTTATAACGGCAATTTGGGCAAGTATTTTATTAATTGGAATGGCATTGGGTAGTCAAGATAGCTGGCAACCCCTAAAAACCATCAAAACATCAAGTGTTGCAAGTAGCATCACAGACCAATCACCAAAAATCACTAAGATATATAAAATGAGCGAGTTAAACCCTATTTTAGCGAACAATCCAAAGGTTTTAGTTGATGTAACTGCTGATTGGTGTATTACTTGTCGAACTATGGATAAAACGTTATTTGAAACACCACCAGCCCAGCTTAATGATTGGCAAGTAATAAAAATGGATGTCACCGATGATACAGTGGATAGTAAAGAAGTGTACCAAGCATTGGACGTATTTGCTCCGCCTGCTTTGTTATATTATCAAGAAGGTAAACTTGTTGCTCGTCAAGATGGTAATGTAGAACGGGAGGTATTTGAAAAACAATTAGCTCAATTAAATGATAAGCTAAGAATACCAAATATAGTACGATAAGAATGAACTAGCCCAAAATTCGAACCATATAGGGCGGTAATGACATTTGTTTAGTTTCTTACCCAATTTACCATAATAAGAAAAACACATTATTAACAAAACCTGTGGAAAACATTAATTTATGAAAAAGTTTATCCTTTTAACCGTGTCAATCGCAACGCATTCATTAATACCGAAATCGAACTTAACGCCATCGCCCCTGCCGCTAACATCGGATTAAGCAAGCCCACCATGGCAAAGCCAATGCCTATCATATTGTAAATAAAAGCAAAAAACAGGTTTTGCTTAATATTTCTTAATGTGGCTCGGGCAATCGTTACCGCTGACAACACATGGCTAATAGAGTGACTGCCATCGCCCATCAAACGAGCCGAAGCACTGTGTTGGGCGATATCCGTGCCATTTTGTACCGCAAAGCTAGCGGTAGCCGTTGCCATGGCAGGGGCATCATTTACGCCATCGCCAACCATCGCCACTTTTTTGCCATTTTGCTGTAGTTCGCTGATTTTTGTGGCTTTATCCCGAGGTGAAAGTTCGCCAATCGCGGTATCAATTTTGACTTGTCCACCTATATAATCGGCAACCGATTGTTTATCACCGCTTAACATTATTGTGGTTAAGCCCAGTTTTTTAAGTGAGGCAATGGCGGTCATACTGTCCGCTTTCAAGCTATCTGCAAGGGCAAACATGGCAATCGGTACGTCATTCACGCTAACGGCAACAAGGCTTGCAACTTGCCATGTTTTTTCTGCCAAAATCTCTTGCGGTAACGTCATATTGGTAAAAGCAGGGCTACCGACTTTTACCAAGCCAATATCTGCAATGTCGCCTTGTATGCCTTTGCCTGTCACATTTTCTACGTTATTGACGGTAAAGGTATTTTCCAAGTTAAAGGTTTTAGCATAGTCAAGCATGGCAGTCGCTAATGGATGATTGGCATGGGTTTCAAGCGTGGCGGTGATTTGAGCGATTTCGGCTAAATTTAACTCTTCATCAAACAGATAATGTGCTACGACTTGCGGTTTGCCTTCGGTAATCGTACCTGTTTTATCTGTAGTGGCATAATAAACCAAGACAGTTAATAAGAGATTATAATACCTTAAGTAGAGGAATAATCTCATGACAAAAGTTAGAAATCAATACTCAGCAGAATTTAAACTTGAACTCATCAAATTGATTGAAGAACAAGGGCAAAAAGTACCCGATGTTGCCAGTCAATACAATGTTGGCAAATCAACTTTGGAAAAATGGCTACAACGATACCGTGCAGAACAATCAGGCAAACCATTAGCCACAGGTAGAGCTATCACACCCGAACAACAAGAAATCCAGCGACTAAAAAAAGAAGTAGCTCAACTCAAACTAGAACGAGATATTTTAAATGAGGAGGGATAAGCGAAGCACTGCTTCGCCCCGACGCAAGGCGAGAGTTATACTCGAGTGGGCATCCGCTCTATTGGCACAAGACAGTCTCGGATTTCGTTAATAGAGCAAACCGCCAAATCTGAACCCAAAATTAGTAAAGTTAGACTGTGTCAGTTATTTGACATCCCAAGGAGCACCCATTACGTTCTAAAAAAGCCTAAACTGCCCAGCTTGGAGCAACTGAATCTAAGAGTCTGGGTAAAACAAGCCTTTGAAGCATCCAAAGGCTCAGCAGGGGCTAGAAATATAGCTCAAATTATTAGTAGCAAATATCAGATTAAACTAAGTCGCTACAAAGCTCGGAAAATCATGCAGGAACAAGGATTAGTCAGTCGTCAAAGAACTAAGCATCGTTATAAACAAGCTGACAAACCACATCATCTTTATGACAATGTACTGAATCGTAACTTTGCCCCAACTGCACCAAATCAAGTATGGACAGGCGATGTTACTTATATTCGTACCCAAGCAGGTTTTTGTTATCTAGCGGTGGTTATCGATTTGTTCTCCCGCAATATCGTAGGATTTGCGATGAGCGACAGTCCTGATAGTAAATTAACCACCCAAGCGCTTAAAATGGCTTATACAGTACGATTAAACACAGAGAATGTACTCTTTCATTCTGATCAAGGGACGCATTACACCAGCCGTGCCTTTAGCGAGGCTGTTGCAAAATGTACAGGTATGAAACACAGTATGAGTCGCAGGGGTAATTCACTGCAGGCATAGCCCTTGCCTTGCGAAGGGGCAAAGCAGTGCTTTGCTTATCCCTTCTCAGGGATAATGCGCCAACGGAGCGGTATTTTAGAAGTTTTAAGACAGAATGGTGAGAAGCACTGCTTCGCAAGACGAGCAATAGCGAAGTACCGAAAACTGGCTATGAAGATTTAGTTCAGGCAAGAATTGATGTGGCAAGTTATATAATCGGTTACTATAGCCAAATTAGACCCCATCGTTTTAATAATTATTTAACACCTGTCGAGAAAGAAAATCAGTTTTTTAGTGGAAATCTCTTAGATACTGTCTAATATTAGTTGACCACTACATTCTGACAGTGGGGGAAATACTATAAGCACGGCTAAAACAAATGTATGTAGCATGAACGTTTTGAGTGTTCTATGTGCTTTAATCCTTATTGCAGCAGTCTTACATATGTGTAGGTTGTGTTGTAATTTGAGAAATTAATTCAGATTAAAGAAGGTTGACCATAGATAATTTTAGTGGTCGGGACAACTTTTTTAAGCATTTACCTTGTAGGAAAAGAACCTATGGATTGGGCCAATATATTTATTCTCGATACGACGTGGGCATTTGCTGCTGAAATTGCTGTGCGTGTCACTGTTATGTTTATCATGATCATTTTATTTCTACGGTTCACTGGGAAGCGTGGTGTTAGGCAGCTCTCTATATTCGAGTTAACTATCATTCTATCATTAGGGTCCATCGCAGGGGACCCTATGTTTACTAAGGATTTACCATTAATTCAGGCATTGCTTATTATGAGCATTGTAATATGTCTCTATCGATTATGTACTTGGCTTATGATGAAATACCAACCATTTGAAGACCTTTTAGAAGGTACTTCGCTTTATATCGTAGAAGATGGTCTATTGGTCCTTGAGAAAATTGAAGGAGGTGAGATGTCACATGATGAATTTTTTTCTGAAATGCGTATGCAAGGTGTTGAACATTTAGGTCAAGTTCGAGTTGGTTTGTTAGAGACCACTGGAGATTTTAGCCTATTATTATACCCTCACGACCAGGTACGTTATGGTTTACCACTTTTTCCTAAACAATATAAATTAGTCGATCAGATAAATGCAAATGAGTATTATGCTTGTATGTATTGCGGCTATGTTGATAAGCCTTTGAAGGTAGATCAACCTTGTGGGCGATGTCAAAATAAGTGCATAGGATGGGCTAAAGCCATTAATAACAAGATTGTAAGGTAACCAAGTTTTAAAAAACCATACTTCGTTGTAGCTAGAAGGGGCAGGCACCTCCAATCATGGGACTTAGTGTATTGTTATGTGTGAATTGATCTCAGAGCCAAATCCAGTGGCACGAATTGAGGACACGTCCTAATATTAGGGCTGGCTTACAACATCAATAA
>ERZ501012.77-NODE-77-length-22640-cov-4.342528_pt1 | contig 22640 bp, 16 predicted proteins | sample MGYA00248887_ERZ501012 | MGnify/ENA primary metagenome ERZ501012 (study PRJEB25958, sample SAMN03398566) | human skin metagenome | study: EMG produced TPA metagenomics assembly of the Human Skin Microbiome Metagenome (human skin metagenome) data set. | reverse complement strand
CAGTGTCTTGCCAAAAATTTGGCACCACTTCATGCTCGCCTTGGATGGTCACAATCGGGGCATGCTGCCAACCGTTCTCATAAATGGTGAACACACACGTGAGCCACCCTTCAAAGCTGCCATCAAAGATTAAAATGGGGGTCTCAGCCGTCACTAAATCCATAAATGATTGACCTTTTGCACAGTGGACTTTAAAACCTTAATTTTAAAAGATTGATTTTAAAAAATTAATTCTAAAATAATAATGCTAAAACAACGCCAATTGACCATGCCGTTCGGCTTTGAATTTGGTTTGGGTCTGCGCCAGTACATAATCGCGAAAATTATCCTGCGTTAAATGACTTAAATGCTCATTGCGACCTTTGAGTGCGATAAAGTATTTGGCACGGTTTACGGCAGCGCCCATTTGCTTGAGGTGATCAAGCGTCAAAGTCGAAAATTTTCGTGCCTGAACAATTTTTTTGGCGGTTCGGGTGCCAATACCAGGAATACGCACAATCATTTTGTAGGGCGCGGTTTGGATATTGACGGGGAAATGTGACTTATTACGAATCGCCCAAGCCAATTTGGGGTCACAGTCCAAATCCAAGAACGGATGGTCATCGGGTAGAATTTCTTCTGCTTCAAATCCATAAAAACGCATGAGCCAATCCGCTTGGTACAAGCGATTTTCTCGCACCATCGGCACAGGGGTACCTATGGCGGGCAAGCGATTGTCACTGAGCATAGGCACATACCCTGAATAGTACACCCTTTTTAGGTCATATTCTTGATAAAAATGACTGGATAAACGGATGATTTGTAAGTCGGTCTCTTGCGCTGCGCCCACAATCAGCTGGGTACTTTGACCCGCTGGGGTAAATTTTGGGGTATGTTTGTGTTGTTTTTTACTGTCTTTAAACACCACGATTTGTTCTTGCACCACTTTCATTGGCGCTTTCATATCGTCATGGTTTTTTTCAGGTGCGAGCAATGCCAAGCCAGATTTGGTGGGGATTTCCATATTGACGCTTAAGCGATCGGCATACAATCCTGCTTCCTGCATCAGCTCAGCAGACGCACCCGGAATGGTTTTTAGATGAATATAGCCATTGAATTTGTGCGCAAGGCGCAAGGTTTTGGCGACACGAACCAATCGCTCCATGGTATAGTCGGGCGATTTAAAAATCCCTGAGCTTAAAAACAAGCCTTCAATATAGTTGCGCCGATAAAACTGCATGGTCAAATCAACCACTTCTTCGACAGTAAAAGCTGCGCGCGGCGTATCGTGACTGCGCCTTGAAGTGCAATACGCGCAATCATAGATACAGTGATTGGTAAACAATATTTTTAATAAGGAAACACAGCGGCCATCTTCGGTATAGCTATGACAAATACCCGAGTTAGCCATGCCGAGTCCTTTGTTATGATTGTCACGTTTGCTACCACTTGATGAGCAGGAAACATCATATTTGGCAGCATCAGCTAAGATGGATAATTTGTCTTGCAATCTTTCATAATTCATCGCGTAAACCTTGCATATCTCATATATCAGCGGATAAAAACATAAAAAATAGGTTGCAAAATTAAACTTAAGATGAGTATTTTACCTTATCAGCGGCTAAAAATACGGTTAAAAAAAAGCAAGACGACAACGTGTGACGTCTTGCTTTTGGTAGATTAACTAATTAGTGTCTACGAATTACGAATTACGAATTACGGATTCACGATAATAGCCGGTGCGGTCGTGACAGGCACGGTGGTCATTGTCGCTACCGCAGGCGTTGATGCGGGTAGCAATACGGGGGTTGTCGTGGTAGTAGAAACAACAGTGGCAGGTTTTGACACGGTTACTGTCGCGCCTGAGCCAGTTTGTACCGTCACTGGGGTGGTGGTATTGACATTCGATGTCGACACTACAGTGGTACTGGGCGCTGTTGCAATAGCGGCTGTTGTTACTACAGGGGCTGTGGTAGTGACGACAGGCGTAGAGGTAGATGTAGAGACAGTGCGATAGGTCGGCGTGGTGACAATTTGTGTCGGGTAAAATGGCATACCGTCAACGATGGTAAATCCATTGGGGCGAACCATTACCGTATCGCTCGCGCCATCGATATGTTGATTGACAATCGTTGTGGTTTTTGGCGCCACGCGGGTTGTGGTTACTGTTGTAGTTTTTTTGGCGGCGGCTTTAATGGTACGCGCATGGCTCGGTATTGCCACCGCGCTCATGGCAATCACCGCTACTGTCGCGGCAACGATTTGGGATTTTTTTATAGCGGTCATCATGTTGTGTTTCCTCAAAAATAAATAGTTGTCAAAAATATACACCGAATTGATAAAATTATTATGCGCATATTGTTGATAGAAATATAAGTTATAAATGTAAATAACACGCAAAATTTGCAATTTATGCGATAGCTGCTGTGGAAAAATGTAACTGCATGGGTAGGTTAACTCATTAAACGGGCAACTTTGACAGGCTTGAATTTTTGCTAATTAAAGCGCTTAGACAAGCAAAAAAATAGGCGTGACGGTTGTTTTATTGGGTTACAAGGTTTATCCTTATCCGTTGACATTGAATATTTGGGCAATGCCACGTTAGCGTAAATTTTTTAGCAGTCAAACTTATCAATTAAATGTAGGAGCTATTCATGTTTTCACATGTAGAACCGTATGCGGGTGACCCGATTTTGGGGTTGATGGACAAGCATAAACAAGACCCACGTGCCGACAAAGTTAATTTGGGTGTGGGTGTATATTTTGATAATGACGGTAAATTACCCGTCCTCAACTGTGTGCAAAAAGCTGAAGCACAAATCGCTAATCCACCAAAACCACGTCCCTATCTGCCAATGGACGGTCTGCCAGGTTATCGCGCCGCTTGCCAAAACCTATTGTTTGGTAAAGACGCACAAGTATTAAAAGACAAGCGTGTGGCAACCACAGCGACCATCGGTGGTTCAGGCGCGCTCAAAGTCGGGGCTGATTTTATTCATGCTTGGTTTCCCCAAGCCAAATGCTATGTGTCTGACCCAACGTGGGCGAACCATATTGGTATCTTTGAAGGGTCTGGTTTTGCGGTGGGCAAATATCCCTACTATGATGCAGCGACCAACGGCATCAAATTTGATGAGCTCATTGCCTTTTTAAACACCTTGCAAGCCCATGATGTGGTGTTGCTGCATCCTTGTTGTCATAACCCAACGGGCGTTGACTTGACCCAAGCGCAATGGGATAAAGTGCTTGAAGTGGTAAAAGCGAAAAACTTGCTTGCCTTTATGGATATTGCCTATCAGGGCTTTGGTGAAGACATGGATGCAGATGTCTATGCGATTCGCAAAGCAGTGGACATGGGCTTGTTGTTCTTTGTCAGTAACTCATTCTCAAAAAATCTATCACTGTATGGTGAACGCGTTGGCGGTTTATCTGTGGTGTGTAAAGATGAAGCACAAGCCAAAGCAGTACAAGGTCAACTCCAGTTCAATATTCGCCGCATTTACTCAAGCCCACCTTCGCATGGCGGTCACGTGGTTGATATCGTGATGAATGACGAAGTGTTATTCAATGAATGGGTACAAGAAGTGTATGTGATGCGCGATCGTATCAAAGAGATGCGCCAAAAACTGCGTGACAGTTTAGAAGCCAAATTACCGGGTCGCAGTTTTGAATATATCACCAAGCAAAACGGTATGTTTAGCTATACCGGTCTCACCCCTGAGCAAGTAGCGCGCATTATCAAAGATTTTGGTATCTATATGGTCGCTAATGGCCGTATCTCGGTTGCCGGTCTAAACGCTAGCAATATCGACTATGTAGCCAATGCCATGGCAGAAGTGTTAAAAGACTAAGCTTTTTAAATGCGCTTATTAAATAAGCCTGTTAAAAAACTAAAATAGCTTAAATCATCAAAACCCTTAACCGCCTGTTAGGGGTTTTTTATGACGTATGGCTTACGATTTATAAGTGATGGGTTATGACTTATGATTAACGGGGCGGGGGAGTATTTAAGCCCTTTTGGTAAGATTGTAGAAATATTTTTGAGGGTTGTTAATTAAATCGCCACAAAAAACCTTGCTTTTCGTATCGGCTTTTGCTGAGATACCGATTACAATAATTTTAATAAAAATAGGATATCTTTATGGTCGCCCACAACCCCATACCCAATTTTCAAAACCCAGCTGAGTCTACGCCACCATCCATCCCGCAAGCCCTCAACCCCCAGTTTCGAGAAATCGACTACGGCAATAACGTTGCCCAGCGTACCCTGTGCGTTTTGGTGTTGGATTTGTCAGGCTCAATGGCGATACGCTCAGGCAGTGGCGACAAACGCCGTATCGATATGCTCAATGAAGGGATTGAAGCGTTTTATCATGATTTGATGAAAGATGAAACAGCCCGCAACCGTGTGCGTTTGGCCATTGTCATCGTGGGCGGGGTCAATGACACTGCAGAGCTGATGATGGATTGGACGGATGCGATTGATTTTTTCCCCATTAAATTTCGTGAAAATGGCATGACGCCGCTCGGACAAGGTATGTTACTTGCGCTCAATTTGATTGAGCAAGAGCGTATCAATCTACGCGACAACGGTATCAATTATACCCGTCCTTGGGTCATTGCCATGACGGATGGTCTGCCCACCGACAGCCAAGATGTGTGGCAGGCGGCTATCAATCAATGTCACCAAGCCGAGCAAAATAATCAATGTATTATTTATCCGATTGCCATTGACGCGGGTGTGCAAGAAGTTAAGATGCTCAAGCAATTGTCGATTTTGACCCCGCCCGTCCATCTCAACTCCGTTAAATTTGTCGAATTTTTTGTGTGGTTGTCCGCGAGTCTTAAGACCGTCTCACAATCTGCGCCTGGAGAAACCGTGCAATTAGGGAGCATCTCACCGTGGGCGACCATTCAAAGTTGATGGCAAAGATAATCACCTTCAACGCTCATGATAATAAAAAAACCTAAAAAAATTGGGGATAATGATGAACCAAACCACGGATTTGTTCGCGCAATCATCAGTCCAATCATCAGTCCAATCATCTTGGCAAGTGTATGGCGCATCCAGTATTGGTAAATCCCATATCGACAGCAACCTGCCCAATCAAGACAGTATCTATTTGCAAAAAACCGAAAACGGTATGGTCGCTGTGGTATGTGATGGGGCGGGCTCGGCAAAATTTAGCCAAGCGGGGGCAGCGTTTTTTAGTCAATCGATTGGAAAAATGCTGCTCAGTCTCAATGTTAGTCACAGTGTCAGTCACAGGGGCATTGCGTTTGATTTGGTGCAAGTCAAACAGCAAATTATCGAGCAATTATCACAAATACGCCTTGACCTGCAGTCACAGCTGACCGTCGAATCGAGTCTAAGAGACTATCACACTACCTTTACCGGGGTATTGATTGATGCTAATCATCAAGCCATATTGGTGCAAATCGGCGACAGTCCCCTTATCACCAGCCAATTTGTTGTCCGCCATCCTCACATTGATTATTTCACCAGCTTGCAAGTGTACGGGGATGATAGCAAGAATGAATACGTCAATGAGACGCATTTTATTACCCAAGACAATTGGCAATCCTTTTTAAGGGTTGAGCCGATTGATTTATCGCAAGTGGATTGCCTTGCACTGATGTCGGATGGCTGTGCGGACTTGGTATTTGAAAGCGCAAGTGTTACGCCAAAAATTTACCGCCCTTTTTTTGGTAACTTGCTATTTAATTTAACCCAAAGTCAAAGCTCACAGCAGGGCAGCGCGATTATTGAACAGGCGCTTGGCAACCCTGCCACCTATCGATTAACCGGTGATGATAAATCCTTGGTGGTGTTATTAAAAAATCAACAGCATTATCAAAGCCTTGAACCGATGGTTGAGGGGCAAAATGAAACCCTAGCGAATGACACCCTAGAAAATGACACTATAGCGACTGCACCAAACAACCCCACGGTTTGGCATACCGATGCTGTCAATCATAAAAATACCCGCGCCACTAGCACGCCTGATGACGTAGCATTTAATGACATAACCTCCAATAACATCAATAACATAGCGCCTAACCCAAATCCGCACTTTGACAGTGTTGTACAGACTGCTCCTGCAACGCCAGCGGCCACAACGTCACAGGCGTTGCCCCCTTCGCAGTCCGTCAGTGACTCAACCAGACAGCGGCGTAATACTGCTATGATGGCTGGCGCCGCGATGCTCATTGGCACAGGCATATTGGGCTGGATAAATAAAGATCGATTGCTGCCCACGCAAACTGTCAACAATGCCAATACTGCGGCATCGGTGGCGAGCACAACGCCCATCTCGGCTATAACGCCCCCACTGACCGCGCACGCACTGGATGATTCCTATGCCATTGACTTGAGCAAAGCCGCAGCGGTTACCGATAATGGCAATCGCATCGATGATCTCATCTTAAAGGTAATAATAGCCAGCCCGCAAGGTGGGTCTATCGGTGTCTTCGAGCAAAAATCCAAACCAACAAGCAGCGCTAAAACTAAAAACGACAATAAAAACGAAAACAAAAATAATGCGAATCAGCCCTTATTATCCGCCACTGTGACCACGGTGGTCGCTAATAAAAACCCAACGGTTGCCAGTGGCGCAGCGAGTACAGCTTTGCAAAACCAACATACCGAGACTGAGGCTACTTTGGCGGCTACTTTGACCGACTCACAATTTAACAATCATGCTGTCAAACTTGCGGCTAAAGCAAGCTGTTTGCCAGTTACCGATACCCATGATTTGACAAGTTTAGGGGTCACCATCCAGCCCACGATGCATTACTACAACTGCCAAATTAGCTTGCCTATCAAATCGATAACGAGCCAAATAGCTGGGTTAAGCAAAAAGACTGAAATCTTGGATAGTCTGACGCTCGATAAAGGGTTATCAGAAATTTTAACTAGCTCTACCACCAATACCGCAGCTACCGCCTCATCGGTTACGGGTTTACCTGCTAGCACGGTCAGCGATTCTAGCGGCAATCAGCAAATACAGCTATACTATTTGGGTATTACTGAGCCAGTAAATCATATGAGTGCTACTGCTAGCACTGAGTTAGCCGCTTTACCCACCTCATCTGCCCATCTGAAGAGATAGTTCATGCCGTATTTAATTGCAAACAATCAGCGTATCACCATTGATTTGCCTATCTCTCATGAGATCGGCTCTGGCGGTATGGGCATTGTTTACCGTCTTGGTAATCTGTTAGGCACGGGCAATTTGGTGGCAAAAATCTTTAAAAATCCCACCGATCCCAAAAACCCCAGCCTTGCCAAACTACAAGCCATGATGGCGCGCCCGCCTGAGCATATTTATGAAGTGATTAATGGGGTAGGGTATACCCAGTTTGCTTGGGTGAGACATCTCATTGTCGGCGAGCATGATGAGCTCGTTGGCTATGCCATGCCAGAGCTGGATTTTGATAGGTCGTTATCGCTCAATCCTTTTATGTACCCACGAGAGGCAGCAAAACTGACCGCGTATCAGCAGAGTCTCAATTATCGCGTGCAGCTGTGTGCCAATATTAGCGCCTTGATGGCGGATTTACATGGTCATGGGCATGCCTTTATTGATTTTAAAGAAGCCAATATGCGCCTGATGCCAGAGCCAAGCACGGGCATGGATGATGATTATAAAGGCTTTATCGTTGGGTTTATCGATTGTGATAGCTATCGTATTACTGCCAGTGATGGCAGCGTTTATCCAAGCCCTGTCATCTCACCTGAAATGACCAGTCCTGAATATCATGAACACAAAGATATTGGTTTGTTGGATGAAAAACACGACCGTTTTGTACTGGCGATTGAGCTGTTTAAAATTTTAAACAATGGTATTCATCCTTTTTATTTTATCCCTGTGTCAGACCGATTAAAAAATGCTGCCCATCGCAACACCGACCAATTTATCAAAGAGCGGCTATATGCTTATGGCTTGCAGCCACACCCAGAGATTGCCCCGCTAAAAAACAGCATTCATGTGTGTTGGGATGACCAAACCCGTGCGATGTTTGATAAAGCGTTTTTATCGACCAATCCAACTGATCGCCCAAGCGCTGCCGAGTGGGAAAATCATCTACGCGGATTGGTTCAACACCGCCAGTTTAAAGTGTGTGAAAACTATCCCAATGATGCTAGCCACATTCATTTTGTCGGTAAACCCTGTCATCGCTGTCTGTTTTTAACCGTACCCAATAACCCGTTAACTACGCCCGTACCCGCAATTAGCGCTGCAGCGACAACCAGCGTCTGGCAAACCACGCCCAACCGTGCTTCTGTAGCGTCCACTGCCGCAAATCACCCAAGCGCGGCTTTGAGCGGTTTGATGGATGATGAAACATTGGCAACTAATCGTCGGCTTGAGCAATCGCTCAATACTCAGGCTAACAGTCACAAGGGCACACCGATCCAGCCCATCAATGTAGTCAATGCAGTCGATGACGCGACCCAAACAACGGCGACTCATTCAATGGCGAGAACAGCACCCGCGCATCACACTGATACTACAGAGGCGACACCCACTTCGCCACCGCACACAACTTCTACCGGTGAGGTAGCTGTCAAAAAGCCCTCTAAAGGGTGGTTGATAGCGATGATTGCTGCCCTAGTGGCAATCGGTGGCTATGGCGTATCAAAGTTAAAATCCGCCTCGACACCCACAACATCACAATCTGCCACTACCAATCAGTCCGATAATACCAAAGCGGCAAGTACCGATGACAATCCACAAAAAAAACCGAAAAGCCAAAATAGTTACAGCACCATCATCAAATCGCTGCCGACTGCAAAAGCCACTATGACGCAAGCGCTTAAAGCGCAAAATGGCTTTTTTTCTTCCTCATCGCAAACTAGCGTAGCCAAGCTGTATCAAGACACGCTCGGTATTAGCCCTGAGTTTTTTGATAACGTAGTCAAGGTGGGTGAGTTTGCCGAGCCATCGCTCAAACAGCTGCAAGAGCTGGGTTACAGCCAAGATATCAATGCGACAAAGCAATACTCGCTTGAAGCCTTTCGCAACGCGGATATGGGCTATTTTAAACAGCAGCCCACGAATAAAACGCTCGCCAAACAACTCAATGAAGCGGCAAAAAGCTATTACTGGCGCAAAAAAGACCCAAAAGCCGCCGTTTATCTTCAAGCGCAAGCAGTCAAATACAATCCCAACCAAGGCGAATATGCCGCCAATTTCGCTTATTATTTATTTAAAAATAACTATCCTTATAGCAAATCTTTTTTGCTTTATGCGCTACAAACGCCGCGTGATAGCAGCAAATACCCCAATACTTATATGATTGAATTGGCAGCGGCAATGGCACTGCAAGCGAGTGATGACAAAGGCGCGGTGGGGTCGTTATTGGCACAGTTTTATACCACGGACGATCAACAAAAACGTTGCCAAAACATGTTAAATTATCCGCAAACCTATCCAGAACTGGTACCCATCGCCGAGAAAGTGTTAGCCATTATCGACCAGCAAAACAGCAGCGGCGCCAATCCTGTGCCCGCTGAGTGTTTGCCGCCATATAACTGGGTCGTCGGATCATCAAATTAGTTTATCAAATTGAAAATATGAAAATAGGGTAGTAAACATCTATGATTATTGTCTGCCAACAATGTGGTCAAAAATTACCAAAAACTGCGGTTATGTGCCCAAATTGTGGCAGTCGTCAGTTTGCGCAACAATCTGATAATCATACTCAGCCGCAGCAAGCGAATTCGTTTGTACAGTCAAGTGGCTATAATGCCTATGACAGTGCCTATAACGCGACCCAGCCCTCTCAGCTGACCCAGCCAGAACATTCTACTTGGCAAAGTTATACGCCAAATCCATCTGCAGGCAATTATCAACCGACCGATATGCCAGCTGCTCAGCCGAGTCAACCCATGCAGCAACCTGCTCAACCAATCTATGCGCAGCCTAACTATGAACAGCCTGATATTGCTCAGGCGTCAAATCCATCCGCACAACCCACTGACTATGCGACTTCTTATGTTGCTCCCGCAGTGCAACCACAGCAACCTAGCCAATACCCAACGCCCACTACCAATCAGCTGCCTTCGACCGCTCTGCAGACTCGTAAGCCGGCTTATACCATGCTGTATGCAGGTTTTGTGCGCCGCGCATTGGCTTATCTATTTGATTTAGCGTTAGTCAGTTTATTATTGGGATTGGCTTATCAATTATTGTTGCCGCAGATTTTACCGCAGCTTGGCATTCGTGGGTTTAGCGATCAAACGCTTGCCTTGATAGCGTATGGATTTTATTTGTTTTATATGACGTTATTGACCTGTTTGGGACGACAAGCAACGGTGGGCAAGGTGATTATGGGTATGTGGGTGTTTGGTATGCAGGGTCAACGGGTTAATTTTTTCCATGCGTTAATCCGCGAAACCTTAAAACTTATCTTATTGCCATTTGGTTTTTTGCTGTGGTTTACCGCCCGTAAACAAACACTGCATGATTTAATCGCGCGCACGGTGGTGTTGTATGACCCCAATTAATTTTTTAAACAAGGATAACAATACAAAAAATTAATCAATTTGGAAAACCCCATGCTAAACATAGTGAGCCGTACAAAAGCCAGCAAAAAACCCAACGCCAAAGCGCAAACGTTGAGCGAAATCATGATTTTAGCGGTGGTATGGCTCCTGTTAATTGGCGCGTTTTTACTGGCAGATTACGCCCATTCACCCAAACTGCAGCGTTATCAACTTGAACTCACCAGCTATACTGACGGCATCGCCAAACCGCAACTGCTTAGCAAATATTGTGGCGACAATGTCATTACTAATCTGTATGACAACCGTAATGACCCCAATTATGGCATGACTCAAGCCTGTGCCCAAGCCAGTCAGCCCACACAATTAATGAGTGAGGCAAAGCAACATTTTGCCAAAACCCAACAAGCCTTAGCGGCCACATGGCAAGCCCAAGGCAAACAGCAACGCCAAACCGAACTGGTTGAAAATGAAACCGAAGTGAATTTGGGTGGCGATAAACTCAGCAATCGACAAGATTGGCTACACCTTAACGCTAGTGGGCAACTCGATAGTTTAAACAACCTAATGGCGCTGAAAACCGATAAATTATCCCCTGCTGACCAAGCCAATTTTGCGGTGTCAATGCTTGCGGTCGCCGATGGCAATCGACGTTTTGCCTACAATCGCCTGTTTAGCAATCAGCCTGCCATTGCCAAACTGTTAAATCAATCGGCAAATGATGTTGCCAGTATCTATGACGCCAATAACAACCAACAAAAAGCCTTGCAAGCGAACAATTTACTGCCGTTAATTGGCACGCCCACGCATTTGGGAATGCTCACTCAGGTGTGTATTTGGTCGTGGGTGACGTGGGGCTTGCTATGGCTGTCGAGGCGTAAGCATTGGCTGGAAGTGTTACCGATAGCCATCACTGTGTGGGGACTGGTTATTGCTGGTGTTAGCCATACAGTGATATTGCCGATGATGGTGGGGGGCGTACTGTTTTGCGTTGGCGTGCTACTGAGTGTGTTAACGATTTTTTCACCCATGCGTCGGTTGATGGAAAAATTCCCCGACAACCGTGCCATGCTATCATCTGCGTGGATTTATCCGTTGTTTGTAGGCTTTGCCACCTTTGGTTTGATGATTTTATTTGATTTAAGCACCCGTAGTTATCTGTCACTGCGTTATATTTTTCTCAATCATTTCAAAGATTTGTTTTGGTGTTTTGTGTTTATTAGCCTGGCTCGCCCGATTAGCAGTTTGCTGAGTTGGGGGCTTAAAACCCTTGTTGCCAATAACTTACTACACAGCAGTTGGGGCAACGTCAAATCGGCGATGACTAAAGCCCGTGTGTGGCTGCTTGCCTTTGCGGTGGGCTATCTGGGCTTGGCAGTGTTGATTCACAGTGACAGTGCGAAAGTCGCTGAACTGTCAAAGATTTGGCTGATGGTGTTTTTGGGCGTGTTTTTGGCGATTAACCAACGCGGTTTGATTAATCATCTGTTTTTCCGCTCCAAAAAAATGACCCTGCTGCTTGCTTTTGCGGTGGTGTTGCCGTTTATCGCGCTGGGTATTGCCAATGAAAAAGGCACCATGCTGGTATTTTTGTTTTTGTTTACCTTTTTGGTGGGCGTGGCGCTATCCAACAAAATTTTCCAAATGGGCGGACGGGGTTATATTTTGGGCGTGTTGTCGAGTACCGCGATTTTGCTTTTGCTGATGATGGTATTGGTGAATTTAAGCGGGTTTGATGCGCGTACTGCCGAGCGGGTCAATGCGTGGGTCAATCCGTTTGTGGCGAGCAACGATCAGATGGCGATTTTGCATTGGTTTCGCGATAGTGTGCCGATGATTGGCTATGGGTTTGGCGATATTCCGTGGTGTGGTTATCACTTAACAAACAGCCATTTATCGGGCTGTCAGGGCGTGCCGCTACAGATGCAAAGCGACTATACGATTACCTCGGTGATGGCAGTGGTGGGTATCGGGGCCAGTGTGGTGCTGATGATGGTGTATTTTGCGTGGCTTGCGCTCATTGCCCGTCAGCAGATGGCGTTTGCCAGTGAGCAGATGAAATCACGGCTGTTGTCGGGCGGTTATTTTTTGCTGGCGTGGGTGATTTTGCTGTGGGTGGTGATTACGGTGTTTCAGGCACTTGTCACTATTTCGGGGAATTTAGGAATTTTACCGCTCACGGGGGTGACGTTGCCGTTTTTAAGTTATGGCACCAGTAATTTATGGCTCAATAGTATTATGCTCAGTTTGGCACTGTTTCAGCCAAAGTTGTTGTTGGACGGCAATAAACCGTAAACCGTATGCTCAATAACTTATCCAATCGTAGCAACGTCAAATTTTAGTAAGGCTTGCAAAAATTAAAGGTTCAAAATGACCGAAAACCAAACCCCGAAAGACGAAAACAGTCAAGAAACTATGAACAGTGGCGATTTAGAAACTGTCAACAATACAGGTTCTGACACGCTGTCACAGGACGAAAATGTCGCTGATTCAGTAGATGTCGAGCAAATCACCACGCCTGCCAATGCCTCCGACAATACGCAAGCGACTGAAACAAAAAATACTAACAAAAAAATCAAAAACGACGGTAAAGTTGCCAGTTTTCGGGTTTCTCAAGCGCTTTACAAAACCATTTTGACCAACTTACAAGTGATTTTGGTGGTATTTGTTGTCGGTCTCATCGGTTGGCTGGCGTGGTATCTCTCGCCCTTAACCGCCTCAAATACCACGTACAATGCAGAGGCGAATGAAAACGCCGTGTCACTTGTCGTTGACAATCTGGGTATGGCTGATGTGGTCAACCAAGCCAACAGCCAAAATACTAATACCCAAAGTGTAAACGCTAATCTATCAAGTTCGGTCAACGCCACGCCTGCCAAAACGTGCGATTTAACTCAGCCCAAAAACCAAGCCCGTTTTACCGACAGTATCAACCGAGTTAATCAAAGTCTGCTCAGCTTGTACCAGCAAAAACGTCTAGCCAACCAATACCAACTGCAAACTGCCAGCCTTTGGCAACAAGCCTGTGAGCAACATATCAACGAAGACGCGTTAGCCTTTGCGCTAAAAACGCTTGCCAGCCCGCAGCGATTGTTGCAACTACAATGGCGGGAACAACAGCCCAATCGCCGCAATCAAAACGACCCCAATGTCGCCCATATGCCAACCAATTGGCTCACCCAAACCAACCCTTGGTATGGGCTGCCAGGCTGTGTGTATATCAAAACCGCCAAAACGGCGGACAATCAAACAGGCTACCTGTACGTCGATAATCGTGGCAATACCACTGACACAGGTGACGTTGACCCATTAACCCAGCTTTGTAATAACCCTAGATTGATTCCGATGTCGGTCAAATCCTTGGCGGTTAAACCATTGACAGGGGCGGCGACTTTACCAAATGCAGGCGTAGCCGACCCCAACAATGCTTTTAATAAAACCAAAAACGATATTCAAAACCAAGCCAATGGCGTGCTGCAAACCCTACAAGACAAACCCACGCAAGACCCGAAAAAACGGATTGCCTCCACCAGCAAAACCGAGGTTGCTTTACCGACCAATCTAGGGTTGATGTATAGCGAATTGTCCAACATTCACGCCAGCCATTTTGACCGTCAGTTATTGGACGCTTATCAAAGCTACCAACAAAAAAATGATCAACGCAGCTGGTGGCAAAAACTCACGGCACCGCCAATCAATAGTATCAATGTCGATGGCTCAGATATCAAAATCGGCTACAACATGGCGTTAACCTTGGACCCTGCCGTACAGACCAGCGCCCAGCAAGTGGCGGATTGTGTCACCAATAACCCCAATGGCGAGGGCTGTAATAACTTGCTATCGCCTGCGTTGCAAAACGTCGCCAATGGCATGTATGAGAATGCCTTGGTACGCAGTATCGGCATCGCGGTGATTGATGTCAAAACCCAAGGTGTGCTTGCCCTTGCTAGTGCTGATTCCAACTGCTACCGTGCCGATAATGGCGATACCACGATTAAGCCCACAGGTTGCCCGATACTGTGGAAAAAAGACTGGAGCAAGCAAAACCTCATGAACCATGCGTTATACCAAACCGTGTACCCAGGTTCGACCGTTAAAACCGTACAAGCATTGGCATTGGTGCGCGCCAATCCGCGTTTTAAAAATACGCAAACCCCTGAAGCGCACTATCTCAAACAAGTGATGGCAAGCTCATCTACCGAAAAAGTAGCGAATTTTTTATATTGTCAACGCACGACCAGTGCGATGTCATTGCAACGTGACCGACAAGGCGTTTGCCCAGGTATGCCCGCCTTTAAAAAAGCCAGTGATGACATGGGCTGGAGTGTGAATTGTGCCGATAAAGGGGGAGTGAATTGCGGATTTAAAGATTTATTGTTTGGTAAAGCCTACAATAGCGACCCGATGCTACAAAGCCGCTATTTTTCAGGTGTACTGCTCACCGATGGCAAGCAAGATTACACCACCAAACAATTACAATTTACTGAAAGCCAAGTGGCAAGCTGTGTCAAAGCCAATGGCGGACGTATGAATGGGGCGTGTCGTCAAGGGGGCGATATGCTCAATGCCAGCATGAACCAAGTGTTTGGCGCAGGTAATGCCAAAACCTCGGTACTGGGTGTGTCAGATATGTTTGCCAATCTGCTGATTGCCGATAATGGCGCGACCCGGCGTCGTGGCGTGCATTTGATTGAGGATTTGTGGGGCGTCAATCAAATTCCGCTGCGTCCTAAAGCCTGGCGAGGCGATGCCCAAAGTCAAGAGACATTGACCACAGCTACCAGCCAACTCGGCGCCATGCCACTGGGTATCAACCAATCTGACGCCCGCGGTGCGCTTAATTTATTATCAGGTACGCTGCTAGCGGGAACAGGTTTGGGCGGCGGCAATGGCACAGCTTTTGCTGCCTGTAACCAAGCCATTGGTAGCTGTACTTGGACACAGGGCGTGATGGTGGGCAAAACAGGCACACCCGGCTTTAACTATCCCACCCGCCAAAACGGTCGCAGCTTTTATACCCCCAATGTCACCGTCAGTATGGTGGCAAATCTGTGTAACAATGCAGACATTCGAGCAGGCAAAGCTCAGCCATCGGTGGCGTGTTATGCTCGTCCGTATAAATGGTTTGTCTATGGGTTAAAAGATAAAAATGGCAAATGGGATAAAGCGGTAGCGGTATTGGTTGAGCGTAACTGGACTAAAAATGGCTTGGTCGATGACCCCCGTGATGGCATTAACCGAGCGGTACAGGCAGGCATGATGTTAGCCAAACAGATGTATCAAAGCTCAGCGATTAGCCGTCCTGCCAGCGCCAACCCACGGGCTGATTCAGTGGCTAGTCCAATGACTGATGCTACGCAAGCTGTTAAAAAAACACAAATCCATCAATAAAAAATTTCACCATTAAGAGTAAATTATGGCTTACATCACCACCAACCACCGTTTTATCATTGACGACAAACACCCAAGCGATGTGTTTGATGAAATGGAAAATTTCTTTAGCCTATACACCACCGCCATTGATGACTTACAACGGGTGAGCGTTCAGCTCTCGGTGCCGACGAGTTTTGATATCACTGCCAATAAGAAAATGGCAGAAAGCTACCGACAATTTACCCAATCGCTCAAATACACCATGCCTGATATTCATATTTTGCCGATTAAAACCCATACCGCCCAAACAGCGGATGACGACGACATAGCCAGCGAAGCAGATAATTCGGTCATTTTGCTGATTCAACGGCTTGACGGCTATGCGCTAGATGACGAAGACGAGAACCCCAGTCTATATAGAAGTGTGTTAGGTCGACTCATCCCACGTTTTGCTGAAGAAAAATCCGAGGTGGGATTCTACCCTGAGCGTGCCCCAATCACCTTGCCTGAGCCTATCGGGCAACCAGCGCTTTCAGCCCCGATACCGGTAGCGCCGCAGTATCCAACCCAACCTGTTTCGCCACAACCGCAGCCTGCTCAAGCTTATCAAACGCCTGTGCAGCCAACAATACCGCCTTCAACCCCCAATCCAGTGCCTGCAGTTACGCCGATGCAGTCGCCGCTGGTCAATACCGAGCCTACACCACCTGTATCCTCTAAGCCACAACCTACGAGGGTGCAACCGCCAACAGCTGCGCCCAAACCGATGGTAACTGTGTTGCCAAACATCCAAAAATCCGCCAAGCCGTATCAAGATTTATTGACCGATGCGATTATGGCAGCGGCGAAACAATGGGTAAATAAATCCCAAGTGATTACTCAAATCACCTTAAAATCCAATGATGGACTGACAACTGCGATGGTAGAGCAGTTATTTAGCAGTTTTAATCATGCCCATGAATCCACCCATACCCAGCATGATGCCATTGATTTGGTATCTTACGGTTATGAAGTATTAAAACCCAAGCTTGCCACAATTGGGGTAACCTTGTCCGACGAAGCGCAATTTGGGTTAAAAGCCAAAGTGCAAGCCACGCCAACTGATATCGCACGTTTGCAAAAAGGTGAGGTATTTAGCAATGAGATTAAACTGGGTGTTAAATTCATGGCTCAGGCACAGAATCAGCCAAACTCAAATCATCATATCGTAGCAAGCCCGCCCTTTAGTACTGCTAGTACTGCGCCACGTCAAGCGCAAAGCAAACTGCCGCAGTTGAACCAAAATCTACAGCAGATTGTTTTGACCATAAAATCTGTGGATGGGCTAGGGGAGCGCCAACAAAAAGTACGCGAGTTTCCGATTGTGTTTGCCAGTCGCGAGGCGCAAATCGCGCATGCCTTACGTCTATTTGCCGCCAATGACCTAAAGCTTGCCAGTGGCGTGTATTTTGCGATTGTTGAATCTCAAGGACAGCTGCTGATTGATGAGATTGATCCCAACATCAGCATTACCCGTAACGGTCAACCTATCAAACAACATGATGTTTTGCTGCCCAATGATGTGCTAAGCATTAATCATGCGATAACTGTGCAGTTGTTGTTAGCCCATTAAATTAAATGGGCGTAAAGTAAAACAGCATCGATAAAGTGGTTTTTAAAAATGATAGATTTAACATGATACAGCGTGGCATGAAACCCAGTAAGTTATATTTACCCCATGATAAGTCGTTTATGGGTGGGCGGCTTATCGATTATTTGGCAGCGCATTTTTCTCATATTAGTTTGGCAAACTGGCAACGACGGTTTGACAGCGGTTTAATTAGCCTTGAGCGTGGCGAGCCGCTCAAACACGATTCGCCCTATTTGGCAGGGCAAACCATCTTGTACTATAGGCAGGTTGAAAATGAGCCTATCATTCCATTTGAGCCCAATATTCTTCATTTGGATGAACATTTACTGGTGGTCGATAAACCGCATTTTTTACCTGTTACACCGTCAGGTCACTATGTCAGCCAAACCCTACTAGCCAAATTAAGAAATCATCCAGATTTACAGCAGTTAGCGGTAAATGATATCTCACCCTTGCATCGGTTGGATAAGGACACGGCAGGCGTGATGTTATTATCGGTTAATCCAAGTAGTCGCGCTTGCTATCATGCGCTGTTTGCCGATAGACACATACACAAAACTTACCACGCCATAGCACCGACTCGCAGCGATTTATGTTATCCCTTTCACATCCATTCCAGACTTGAGCGTGGTGAGCCGTTTTTTTTGACCAAGATGACCCAAGGTGAGCCGAATGCGCATACCACAATTGAATTGATTGAAAATAACGGGGCGTTTAGCTTATACCGATTAACCCCGGTGACGGGCAAAAAACACCAATTGCGGGTGCATATGGCAAGTTTAGGTATGCCGCTGTTAAATGACAATTTTTATCCCACTGTCAAACCTAAAGGTATAACCGATTTTGCAAAACCGTTAAAATTGCTGGCAAAATCTATTGCGTTTATTGACCCATTGACTAACGAATTAAGGGATTTTAATAGTAATTTGAGTCTAAATTAATCCAAAAAACAAATGGACTAGAGATAAAACTAGGTAAGGTAAGTTATGCAAATGAATGATTTTTCACAGGCGATTAATGCGCTACAAGCACGTTTTGGCAATCAATTATCGACCAATTTAACCACTCGTGAACAGCACGCCCACACTATGAGCTGGCTACCCAATGAGCCTGCCGATGCTGTTTTGACCGCTCACAACAAACACGACGTCGCCGATGCCATCAAAATTTGCAACGAGTATAAAATGCCTGTGATTGCCTTTGGTGTTGGTTCATCGATAGAAGGTCAGCTTAATGCCCCTCATGGCGGATTGTGCATTGATATGTCTGCGATGACCGAGATTTTGCAGGTCAATGAAGCGGATTTGACCGCCACCGTACAGGCTGGCGTGACTCGTGAACAGCTCAATCATCATTTGCGGATGACTGGGCTATTTTTTCCCATTGACCCTGGGGCGAATGCCACGCTTGGCGGTATGGTCGCCACTCGGGCATCTGGCACGAATGCGGTGCGTTACGGTACGATGAAAGATGTCGTGCTGTCGCTTGAAGTCGTCATGCCAAACGGTGAAATCATCCACACAGGCACACGAGCCAAAAAATCATCAGCAGGCTATGATTTGACACGGCTGATTATCGGCTCGGAAGGCACGCTTGGTATTGTGACCGAGATTACGGTGAAACTGTTTGGCGTGCCAGAATGCACAGGCTCTGGGATTTGCCATTTCCCAAGCATTGACTTGGCGTGTCAAACAGTGATGACAACCATTCAATACGGCTTGCCAGTGGCGCGCATTGAGCTACTCGATGCGGTGCAGATCAAGGCATGTAATGCGTATTCCCAATTAACCTTAAAAGAAATGCCAACCTTGTTTGTCGAATTTCATGGCACAGAAAATGGCGTAAAAGAACAAGCCGAATTGTTTGCAAGTATCATTGCTGAGTATCAAGGGCAAGACTTTGCGTGGGATACTGCCGAAGATAAGCGTAAACAGCTTTGGACGGCTCGCCACAATGCCTATCACGCCAGCCGAGCATTACGCCCAGAATGTGGCAGTTTATCGACCGATGCATGTGTTCCAATTTCGCGCCTTGCTGAATGCGTCACCGAAACGGTCAAAGACATCGAAAGCACAGGGATGCTTGCCCCGATTGTCGGTCATGTGGGCGATGGCAATTTTCATGTGTTGCTGCTCATCAATATGAAAGAAGAAAATGAAGTGAAAACCGCTGAAGGCATTTTACATCGCCTAGCCGAGCGAGCGATTGACATGGATGGAACTTGTACAGGTGAGCATGGGATTGGGCAGGGTAAACGTAAATATGTGGATAAAGAACATGGCAATGCAATTTATTTTATGAAAGCGATTAAAAATGCCATTGACCCAAACAATATCATGAATCCTGATAAAATTTGGCATTAATTATTGATTTCATTATTATTTAATCATAATCATTTAATCATATTTTTGAGCTGTTCACTGGCAAGTTTGACATCTTTTTGCCCCAAAATTGCAGAAACGACTGCCACGCCGTCAATCACACCACTAGTGGACGTTTCGGCAGCTTGCAGCGATTGTTGTAAGGCGGGCAGGGTGGTGTGATTGATACCACCAATGGCGACAATCGGAAGCGTTACCGCTTGTCGTATCTGGGTTAAGCTCGCTATGGTAACTGTTTGGGCATCTTGTTTGGTGGATGTGGCAAACATCGCGCCAACGCCCAGATAGTCTGCGCCGTCTGCTTGCGCTTGGATCGCTTGCTGGGCGGTGCGCGCGGAAACCCCAATGATTTTATCTTTGCCTAAAAGTTGCCGAACCACGCCACACGGCAAATCACTTTGACCGATATGCACCCCATCTGCCTCAACTGCTAGGGCGATATCGACACGGTCGTTAATCAGTAATGGCACGTTATAGTGGTGGCAAATCGCTTTGATACGCAGCGCGTGCTCATAGAATTCTTTGCTAGCAATCGCTTTTTCTCGAAGCTGCACCAATGTCACGCCGCCCAATATCGCTTGTTCAACGGCTTGTTCAAGCGTTTGCTGTTGCAGGCAATTGCGATCTGTGACCAAATATAGCCGATAATCAGCACGGTTATGCATCATGTTTGACTTCCAATATCATATTGACATGCTCAATGCCGTCTTCAAGGTAACAGTCACCTTGTATACAAAAGCCGAGCGCTTGATAAAAGTGTATCAGATAAGTTTGAGCGGCGATAAAAATCGGCTGGCTAGGGTAGTATTGCTGGCAAATTTCAATGGCTTTTTGCATCAAATCACGCCCATAATGGTGACCGCGAAAATCGCCAACCGTCAACACGCGACCAATCCCGACATAACCCAAATAATGATAATCAGGTGGGATAATCCGCGCATAACACGCCAGACTATTATCAATAAAACCCTGTAAATGCCAACACACCAAGTCGGTATCATCAATTTCTGGATAGGTGCAATGTTGCTCTACCACAAACACCTCACAGCGCGCCTTAAAAATGCCATACAAGGCTTGTGATGATAACTGTGGCAGTAGATTGAGTTGAAACGTTAGCATATGAATAAATCAAACGGATTGAACATCAGCATTATTTTAGGCTGGCTTGGCTGTCGATAGTATGCCATTTGACCATTTTTTTACCCAATAACGGCAAGCAAAACGAAGGCAATTGGTATGCCCCAATCAGCGGTAAAAACATCGCACCCATAAACGGCGTGGTGATGGTATACGCCAATAACACATTGCGGCCACCGCAAGCCAGCGCAGAGATAATAGCGTTTTCATAGCCAAAGCGGCGGTATAAAAAATAGGCAGAAAAGTAAAATACTAATGACAACGCAGTGCCCAAACCAAACAAGCTTAACGCCTGAATGGGATTGGTATCAAAGGTATGTCTAAAGCCCGACATTAATCCAAGCGGAAACATCATCAGTAGAATAATGTTAAACTTAGCAATTTTTGGATAATAAGTATTGAGCGTATCACGGGGAATGTATTGGCGTGCTGCGACCGCCAAAATCATGGGGGCAATAATGTAAATCAACAACCGCTTAATATACAGGACAAAGTCTAAATGGGCATCCTTGCTGCCAAGTAACCACAATATCACCAGTAAGCTAACAGGCATGACCAACGTGGCTGTGATAGTTTTTGCCATGGCTAATAGTGCATCAAAACCAACTGCATTCACAATAGCGCCCGTACCAAATAGCGGTGCGGTGGCTGACAGACCCGCGATAGCCAACAATAAATCACCACGGACACCCAATAAATAAGCAATCAAGGTCATCGCTAAGCTCATCAGTGCACTTTGGAATATAGCAAAACCCCAAACATATTGGGTGGTCATGCGTCTAATCAGCTGGGTTTGGTCAATGCCCAATAAAGTAAAAAACATCAAGAAAAATAAAATCTGCGGCAGAAGCCCAAGGACAAAATGCGACAAGTCAGGAAATATAAATCCAAGCACACCAAATAACGGCATAAAAATCGTACTGTGACGGGCAATAAATCCAATCATGATAAATCCTTGGCGATTTTAATGATAAACAATAAATAAATAATTGAGTGAGCATACTACTCATTATTGATTGATAAATGCAAATGGTTTTGCTGCTAATTATCATTTCATCATTAAATTAATCACTGTGCCATACATCTCATTTTTGACGCCGATAGCTTTTATTTCGCATAATGTATATTATGTTAAATAAAATAATTCAAGCTAAACGCTAACTGCCACTCAAAGCTCACCGTGTCTGCTAACGGTCTTTCACAGCTTGCAATGCGTTATCAAGATTTTGATTGACTGTCTTTTCTATCAGCGGCAAAAAACTTTTAAATAAAAACCCAAGCTTTGCTTGCATATCAAATACTTTATCATCCACTGTTAACGTACCTGTCACACCGGCACGAGAAAAGTTGACGCGTATTTGCTCATCACTGCGCACTACATCGCAATGCATTTTATAGTCTTTTTCTGCTGATACAATCCAGTCTTCGGTTATTTCAAAGGCTTGCGCTTTACTGATGCCATGCTCACGATGAATCACAAAATTACTCATACTTTTCTACTTTTTTTCTACGCTGTCTTGGATTTTTAGCTGTCTATTTTTAGTGGTCTGGGTTAGCTGAATTTAGGTTAGCCCTTCAAAACACGTACGGGTCACGATAGCAATAATCTCATCATCGTTATACAGCTGCG
>ERZ501012.76-NODE-76-length-23145-cov-4.852317_pt1 | contig 23145 bp, 17 predicted proteins | sample MGYA00248887_ERZ501012 | MGnify/ENA primary metagenome ERZ501012 (study PRJEB25958, sample SAMN03398566) | human skin metagenome | study: EMG produced TPA metagenomics assembly of the Human Skin Microbiome Metagenome (human skin metagenome) data set. | reverse complement strand
ATGACACAGTCATTGGCGACAAATGGGTCAAGCGATGCCGTCTGATGGTGAGCTTGACGCTGTTGACCTGCTTCAACCACGATATGGCGTCCGCCTTGGATATTGAGGCTTGCGGTATCATCCGTGGTATTAAACAATGGGCGGCACCAGTTTTTACTATGATGAGAACGATTCTGCAAACGCGTTAGGCTGACCCAGTTGGCAAGTACGTCCAAATACCCAATCGCTTTGGCAAGGCGCTGCACATCGCCAAGCTGAGACTTGAGCTGATGGAGCAGGTTTTCATAGATACGCTTCTCAAGGGTCAACGCTTGCCCTTGAGCCGATAAATAGGATTCTTCAATGGTTTTGAGCGCTGGCGCGATAAAGCGTTCGGCATTTTTGAGCGTTTGACGGCGGGTAAAATATTCAGGCGCGTTCTTGGCTTGCAGGGCGCTAAGTTCAAAATAAAATCCGCTCACTTTATTAAAGCCCACTTTGAGCATGGGCAGGTTGTTTTTTTGCCGCTCTTGCACCGCCAATGCTTCCAAAGTTTGCTCGATATTGCCATGCAGATTTTGCAATTCATCAAGCTGTGGGTCATAGCCCTTTTTTATCATGCCGCCATCACGGATGTGGGCGGGCGGCTCATCGACAATCGCTTGCTCTAGCAAGGCATGGATATTGGCAAAACTGTCAGTTAAAGCTAAATCAGGTAGCTGTTTGCTAAGCATGGCAAGCAAAGGCGTCTCGGCAGTTAGCGTCGTTATGTTGTTAAAATCAAAATATTGCTGCAACTGCTTTGACAACGCTAACGCTTGCGCCAAGCTCAGACGCAATTTGAGCAAATCGGTCGGTTTTGCTGAACCCAAGCCAATGCGTCCCCCAATGCGTTCGATATCGCTGATTTCGCTTAAGGTTTGTTTAAGCAATTCAAACGCTGCTATCGGTAATGTCATCAGTTGTTCAACCGCATCAAGCCTTCGGTTAATCAGGGTGACATTGCGTAGCGGTCGGTGCAAATGATGCACTAAAGCGCGTTTACCCATCGGCGTTTGGCAATGATCAATCACCGATAACAGCGAAATACCCGATGCCAACACGGGTTTAAAAATTTCCAAATTTTGCTGACTGATGGTATCAAGCTGCAAAAAATCGCCGTTATGCTCGAGCTGTAGGCTGCAAATATGGCGTAAATCAGCTTGCTGTGTCTGTTTGCCGTAATGCAGCACAACCGATGCCGATGAGATGGCAAGCGGTTTTTGCTCAATGCCAAACCCTGCCAGCGTGGTGACGCTTAGATGCTGGGTCAGATGTTCAAGCGCGTTATTGGGCAGAAAATAACTGTGCGGCTGTGACAAAATCGGCGGTAGGGTGGCTGTTGGGCTATTTGCGCTCAGACAATCCTGCAAAAAATGTTGCCACGCCTCAGACAGCTGCTCATCTATCAGCACTTCACTGGGATCAAAGCGGGCGAGCGCGTTAGCAAGCTCGCTTTGTAGCGCCGTATGACTGTCGCAGTTAAGCTCAGTCACACGGATTTGCCCTTGTGCCAAATCCAGCTGTGCCAATCCCACCGACATTTGCTGTTTAGCAAAGCTGATAGCGACGACCGTTGGCGTCTGCCCTTGGGTGATAAGGTTATCATCGGTCAGCGTCCCTGCGGTCAAGGTGCGGACGACTTTACGTTCCATAATCTTAGCGGCATTGGCTTTTGTTTTGCTAGTTTTTGTTGCCGTGCTTTTTGCTATGCTCTTGGCTGCAGAGTCTTTTGCTACAATGTTGTCTTCAAGGTTGTGTTCTGGATTCTCTTCTGAGCCGTATTCAGGCTTTTCTTCTTCGACTTGTTCACAGACCACCACGGTTTGCCCGGCATTAATCAGCCGAGCAATATAGCCGTCTGCCGAATGAAACGGCACGCCTGCCATCGGGATGGTATTGCCCTGTTTATCTTTGCCACGTCGGGTCAAGGTGATGCCCAAAATATCGGCAGCAAGCTTGGCATCATCGAAAAACAGCTCATAGAAATCACCCATCCGGTACAGCACCAATGCATGGGGATAATCCGCTTTAAGCGTAAGATATTGCTGCATCATGGGGGTGTGATGGTCAAGATTGTGAGGCATGGTCTGGGGCATAATAGTTAGACGTTATGAAATTAAGCATCAGGTGCGTTTGTCGCACCATGTTGGGTGTGTGAGGTTGGTTAAAGCTGGCATGCACAAATGCACATTAGTTCCAACCTATTTTTTCGAACTTATTTAAAAGCTTATTTAAAAGCTTAAAGCGATGCGATTTTTGAGATCCAATGCTGTTTTTCAGCATCCCCTATAAAAGACGCATTAAAGCTGTTAATCGCCAATTGTTTGATATCGTCATTTGATAGCGCTAACGCTTGCTCAATGGCGACAAAGTTGTCATTCATATAGCCGCCAAAATACGCCGGGTCATCTGAGTTCACTGTCACGCACACGCCTTGATGCAGCATGGTTTTGATATTGTGCTCGCCCATGTCTTGCACCACTTTTAGTTTAAGGTTACTTAGCGGACACACCGTCAACGGCATTTGCTCCGCTATCAAGCGTTGCATGAGTTTATCATCTTCTGCCGAGCGCACACCGTGATCGATACGATTGACCTTTAACAAATCCAACGCTTGCCAAACATACGCGGGATCGCCTTCTTCGCCCGCATGCGCAACCGTCAAAAACCCAAGCGCTCGCGCTTTGGCAAATACCCGTTCAAACTTAGCGGGCGGATTGCCCACTTCGCTAGAGTCAAGCCCCACGCCAATGATATTATCTTTAAATGGCAAAGCCTGCTCAAGGGTGGCAAACGCGCTGTCTTCGCTCAAATGACGCAAAAAACACAAAATCCAATGCGAGGTGATACCCATTTTTGCTTTGGCATCTAAGCTTGCTTGATAAAGCCCTTGAAAACAGGTGGCGAAATCCACCCCCCGCTCTGTATGGGTCTGTGGATCAAAGAAAATCTCCGTATGCACCACATTATCAGCCTGGCATTTTTCAAAATACGCCCACGCTAAATCATAAAAATCCTGCTGTTTGACCAAAACGTTTGCGCCGGCATAGTAAATATCCAAAAACGATTGTAAATTATGAAAATTGTAGGCATTTTTGACGTCTTCAATGGTTTGGTAGGGTATATCGATTTGGTTGCGTTTAGCGATGGCAAACATTAGCTCCGGCTCAAACGTGCCTTCGATATGCACGTGTAATTCGGCTTTGGGTAATTGATGAATCAGTTGTTGTGGCGTCAATGAGGCAGTCATAGCAAACTCGATAGCATAATGGCAAAGATGGCGTTAAAATCTTCCAAGAAAATTTCAACAATGAAAATCTCGAAAATAAAGTTCAATTATGGGGATGGATTCATAAAGATAAAGGTAATAAAAATCAAGCTGCAAAAAAGGTGCAAACATCCAGTCGCTTTATCGTATCATTTTACAAGGCTTGTTATTTAACTTGCTATTTAACTTATTATTTAACAGGGCTTGTTTTGAAGCTTGTGGGTATTGCCCGTGAATTATCGCTTACTTAATAGTTAACAGACGCATGAGGCGAGCGGTTCAAACTTACAGGCTGTCATAACCTTGTATCTAAAAAAAGCAAACCCATATATAATAGCAAAATTTATTTTGAACACCTTTATTAACCGTCATCGTATTAAAAGTCATTGCACTTATTGATTTGAGCACTTTAGGAAAACCCTCGTATGTTAGGCAAAATGATAGGCAAGGTTATTGGCACCAAAAACGACCGTGAGCTTAAGCGAATGCGTAAGTTGGTCGACAAAATCAACGCCTTAGAACCCAAAATCCAGCCCCTCTCTGATGAAGCATTAAAACAAAAAACTGCAGAATTTAAAACCCAGTTTGAGCAGGGTACTAGCCTAGATACCATTTTACCTGAAGCCTTTGCGGTCTGTCGTGAAGCCTCAAGCCGTGTCCTTGGTATGCGTCACTACGATGTACAGCTCATTGGGGGTATTACCCTGCACGAAGGTAAAATCGCCGAGATGCGCACGGGTGAAGGTAAAACCTTGATGGCAACGCTTGCGATTTATCTCAACGCGATTAGCGGTAAAGGCGTACATGTGGTCACCGTCAATGATTACTTAGCAAGCCGTGATGCTGAATTAAACCGCCCGTTGTTTGACTTTTTGGGCTTAACTGTCGGCGTGATTTACTCACAGCAAGACCCGATGGAAAAATTTGAGGCCTATGCCGCGGATATTACCTACGGTACCAACAACGAATACGGCTTTGACTACCTGCGTGACAATATGGTATTTCGCCTAGATGAGAAAAAACAGCGCGGACTCAACTATTGTATTATTGATGAGATTGACTCGATTTTGATTGATGAAGCGCGTACGCCGCTGATTATCTCGGGTCAAGCCGAAGACTCATCGGCTATGTACCGGCTGATTGACACCATCATCCCGCGCCTCAAACGCTCAGAAACCGAAGAAGGCAACCGCGAAAACCGTGAGCAGGATTTTTGGATTGATGAAAAAAATCGTCAAATCGAAATCAGCGAAAAAGGCTACGAGAAAATCGAAAAATTCTTGGTGGAAAAAGGCGAGCTTGGCGAAAACGAGAGCCTATATAGCCCAACGCGCTTACCACTACTGGCCCACGTCCAAGCCGCGATTCGTGCGCACCATTTATTTGTTAAAAACATTCACTATATCGTACATGAAGGCGAAGTCATCATTGTCGATGAAAACACAGGGCGTACCATGCCCGGTCGCCGCTGGTCAGAAGGGTTGCACCAAGCAGTTGAAGCCAAAGAACAGGTCGAAATCCAAGCCGAAAACCAAACGCTCGCCACCACGACATTCCAAAATTATTTCCGTCTGTATGACAAACTCTCAGGCATGACAGGTACAGCCGATACCGAAGCTGCGGAGTTTAAACAGACTTACGATCTAGATGTGGTGATTATCCCCACCCACAAACCGATTCAGCGTATCGACCTTGATGACCAAATTTTCCTAAGTAAAATGGGCAAATATCAAGGCATCATCCGCGAAATCAAACGTATTCAAGAAAAACAGGCGCCGATTTTGGTGGGGACGGCAACCATTGAAGCCAGTGAAGTGCTTTCAGAGTTATTGACACAAGAAGGCATTCAACATAACGTCCTCAATGCCAAACAGCACGAGCGTGAAGCCGATATTATCGCGCAAGCAGGTAGCCCCAATGCGGTCACTATTGCCACCAACATGGCAGGTCGCGGTACCGATATTATCTTGGGCGGTAACTGGCAAGCCGAGCTCGCCAAAATCGACAACGTCACCCCTGAAATGAAAGAGCAAGCCCATGCCGAATGGCAAGTGCGAAACCAGCAAGTGCTGGAAGCGGGTGGTTTACATATCATCGGTTCTGAGCGTCACGAATCACGCCGTATTGATAACCAATTGCGCGGTCGTGCGGGTCGTCAAGGTGACCCGGGGGAATCACGCTTTTTCTTGTCGCTTGAAGATGACTTGATGCGGATTTTCGCTGGCGATCGCGTGGTGAATATGATGCGCGCCATGGGGTTAAAAGAAGATGAAGCCATTGAGCACAAAATGGTGTCACGCTCGATTGAAAACGCCCAAAGCAAAGTGGAAAACCGCGACTTTGATGCCCGTAAGAGCCTACTCAAATACGATGACGTTGCCAACGAACAACGTAAGGTTATCTATAAACAGCGCGATGAACTGCTTGCCGAAAGTAATCTACAAGCAGGTATCGAAGCGATGCACTACGATGTGTACAATGCCTTGATTGACCAGTTTGTGCCACCCGGCTCGATTGATGACCAATGGGACATTGATGGGCTTGAAGACGAGCTTGAAAATGAGTTTCGGATTTATATGCCAATCAATGACTGGCTAGATGCCGATCGTCGTTTGGATGAAGAAGGTTTACGCCAAAAAATCATTGAGGCTGCGTTACTCAACTATCGTGCTCGCCGTGAGCAAATGGGCGAGGAAAATGCCGCCCAACTTGAGCGTCACTTTATGCTATCTAGCTTAGATAAGCATTGGAAAGAACATCTAAACCAAATGGATCAACTGCGTAAAGGTATCCATCTGCGAGGCTATGCGCAAAAAAATCCTGAGCAAGAATATAAATCTGAATCTTTCTCATTGTTCCAAAGTATGCTCGGTGCTATCAAGTCTGAAACCGTGCAAGATTTAGCGCGTGTGCATATCCCAACGCCAGAAGAAATCGCTGAGCTTGAGCGCCAGCAACGTGAACAAGCCGAGATGATGCGTCTGCATTTTGAGCACCAAGAAATGAATGGCGTGACCGGTGAGCTAAGTGAAGATGAAGACATGATTGCGCGTAACCGCCAGCAACGCACGCGAGCCACGTATTCATTTGGTCTAAGCGGCTCAGCAGCGGCAACCGCGAGTCCAGAGATGGCTGAAAACGGTGAAAATCCTTATGCCAACTTAGCCATTAGCCGAAATGCCCCTTGTCCATGTGGTTCGGGTTTAAAATACAAGCAATGCCATGGCAAAATTTAAGGTGATATCATTATCATCTTTGAATTAGCAACCTCATTGATTGAACAATTTTTACTATATAGACTATCAAGTACGTTGTCGAGTTGAGCGATTTATTGATAGTAGAGGATTACCCATGCAAAACACACTAGCAAAAATCACCATGCTGAGTTTAGTATCGGCGCTTACGTTGACAGCTTGTGATAAAAAGACAGACAGCACAGACAATGCCGCGGCAGCATCAGCGGCAGAATCACAAGCCGTACCAATGTCAGCTGCGCCTGCCGATGAAAAAAATAGCGCCGCTGTGACCGAAGCCAATGCCACCGTAGATGCCGGTCCTGACGCTACCAGCGCCAGTGGCACGGCAGCGACCCCTGTTGATGCGATGCCAGCGAGTAGCACTGAGGCAGACGCTACAGATGACGGCGGCGCGGATAATTCAGACATGGATAAGATTACGGAAAATGATACCGTGATTGATAATGCACCTGCTTCGCCCAACGCACCAAAAGCCAGCGATGATGCAGCGCCTGCCGTCGGTAACCAAAAGGTTGGTCAATAATAACTAAACCCACAAAAAAAGCTGATACCCATCAGCTTTTTTTAACGCTTCATCTAAACGCTATTCAAACTAAATGCTGTTCAAATAATTATCAAAACGCACGATATCATTTGATAGGCTTAGGTTGGGCGATTGGTTTGCAAGAAAAGGCGCTGATTTAGGTCGTTTGACTACCACCATACCATTGGGGGTTATTTGCGCCAACGCTGCCGACAATAATTGTTGGGCTTGCGCAATCGACGGTGGGGTCGTCACAGTATGCAACATCTGCATATGTTTATTAACCGCTGATTTGTAGCTATCAGCGGGAAACATCGGGTCTAGATAGACACGGTCGACTTTAGGCAACTTAGCCAGCAATTCTATCGCATCGCCATGATAAATCGTTAATCGACTCATCAATTTTTGCCAGTTGCGATGCTGCGCCATTTTTTGCTGTTCTAGTTGCAGTAGCAAAAACATGAGTGGCTGCTGTTCAAGCAACGTCACACTGGCACCGGTACTTGCCAAGATTAGGCTATCATGCCCAAATCCTGCAGTTGCATCAATGACAGTCATGTTAGCTTGTAGCTGCATGGCTTTGAGTAGCAGTTCAGTTTTTTTGCCCGCTTTGACCACCCGCTGTTGTAGGCTTTGCCAATTTGGGCTGACTTTCATGCCCGCTGCGATGACAAAGACATCGCCTACCTCATCAATCAGCACACTGTTATCATCGACTGATTTCAGCCATTTTTGAGTTACTTTGCTAGTAATCTTTTGCAATTGTAAATCGACGGATAAAGGGGCGAGTATCGTTTCAACATTTGCCAAACGCTGCTCGCTTGGCAAAGTGTCAACATAATACAGTTGGATTGATTGATGAGATAGCATAGGGATTTAAATATAGCCCAGCATACCAGCGATGAGTACCAGTACGCCTACCACGATGCGCCACCAAGCAAAAATCGTAAAATCACGGGTACTGACCCAGTTAACCAACCATTTGATGAAAATCATGGCAAAAATAAATGAGACTACCACACCCACTGCCATGATGGTCCAGTCTTCAGCGCTGGTCAAAATATGATGGTTTTTGGTCAGATCTAATAGTCCAGCACCTACTAATACAGGAATCCCTAAAAAGAAAGAATACTCCGCAGACGCCTTACGTGATACCCCCAAAAATAGGGAACCGATAATGGTAGAACCTGAGCGAGAAGTACCAGGAATCAAGGCAAGACATTGAATCAAACCAATGATAATCGCCGTTTTAATATCAATATCTTCCGCTTCGGCATATTTGACCGTATGTTTGTGTTGTTGGCGCTCTGCCCAAAAGATAATCAAACCACCGACAATCAATGAGATTGCCACCACGGTTGGGTTAAATAATGCCGCTTTTAACGCTTTATCAAACATCAAACCTATCAGCATAATCGGAATGGTGGAGATAATCAGCGAGATGCCCAATTGACGCGGGTTTTTACGCTCCGGGTCTTTACCCGTAATAAGTCCCATCAAGGCACGCCATAGCCGTCCCCAGTACAAATAAATTACCGCAGAAATCGCACCCAGCTGAATGACAACGATAAACAAGTCGGCTTTATCTTTGGTCCAAAAATTTAACAGGGAGTCGGCAAGAATTAAATGCCCGGTACTTGAAATCGGTAAAAATTCGGTAATGCCCTCAACCATGCCCATGATGATGGCTTTAAAAATCAAAATAAGATCCATAACGTATCCAACAATGTTAGTTATTAACAGTCAAAGCTAACAATTTTTGCGCTTATAACAAGGTAAAGGGTAGCGAGTCAAACTTAACACAACATGAGTAATCAGCGGATAAATTAAGTCTTTTGTTGTTCGGCTAGGGTTTTCCACGCATTATTTCTTAAATAAACTGGCAACGCCAGCTCAGCAGGGACGGATTGGTGCTGCTGATACAAGGTTAGCCCAAGTTTGGCAATGATAACCGCTGATGGGCGAATATCGGCAAAGATGGCCTGACCTAGCTGCGCATTGACCACGGTTGCGCCATTGCCTACTAAGGCTAAGTCTTTGTCTATCACAGTGTCATAATCAAGTAAATGCTCAGTAGCGCCTGCCATAAGCTGCATGATACCATCGCTCATGGCGTATTCACCGGCGTACACTTGGTTCATGCGCGCATCTGTCAGCACCAATACGTGGGGGCGTTGGTGTAGTTCAAATGCCGCTTGGGCGATAGCTTGCAGGCTTGATACAGGCAAACAAGGCACATCATGAGCAAAGGCGATGGCTTGCGCTACCGCCGTATTGATGCGTATGCCACTAAAAGCCCCGGGACCTCGATTAAAAGCAATCGCAGTCAGTTGTGACCAATCAATCGATGATGCTGTCATCAGCGCGTGTATCATCGGCAAAATTTGCTGGGTTTGTAGACGATTCCCCGTCAGAGTCTGTTCAGCGACCACATTACCTGCTAAATCCACGAATGCTACTGAGCATTGGTCAAACACACTTTCAAGTGCCAAAATCATAACAAATTGCCTTTACCGTTTGTAGCAATCATGCGCTTAAAGCACACAAATTTTGCCTAAAAAATTGCTTGGTATGATACCACTAAAAACAAATTTGAGCACAATTTAGTTAACAGGGATTTGGGTAAAAATGCCCTCAACCCCGTCAATAAAGTGCTATAATCCTCACTATTTCTAAGGGTTTAAAGACAGTTTATTGAGGCAAATAACGAACGGTTAACAATGGTTTGCAAAGTCACTCAGAGTTATTCAAAGTCACTTTGCTGGACAATTTTATAGCGTGTGTGATAGCGTTTTTTATCAGTAATTTAAGTTTTATTTATCGGTTAAATGGGTAGATAGGTTATGAGCGGTAAAATAATTTTTGATAATGGCAAGCATCAGTGCATTATGTTTAGTGATTTGGTAAAAGGTGACGGTATTCAGTCCAATCAATTTTTAATTTTGCACTCAGATGAAGAAACTGTCGGCGCGGTTATTGACCCAGGGGGTGATTTGACCTATACGCCGCTAACCCTAGCACTGCTCAAACATACGGATATAAGGCATATCCGCTATGTGATTGGCTCACACCAAGACCCTGATATCATTGCGTCATTGCCGCGTTGGCTATTGCATACCCAAGCTAATATTGTCATCTCAAGATTGTGGGAGCGTTTTTTACCGCATCTTAACTCCGCGTTTACCACTGACCGTCTGCAAGAAGGGTATCTTAAGCGCTTGATTGCATTGCCGGATGAAGGCGCGGTGTTGCCTTTGGGAAAAACCCAGTTATTTGCTTTGCCTGCGCACTTTCTGCATTCAGAAGGTAATTTTCAGTTTTATGACCCCATCAGCAAAATTTTATTTTCAGGCGATATGGGGGCTTCGTTGCTCGGTGATGCGAATGTGCCAGTAGAGGATTTTGACTCCCATATTCCGACCATGCGAGGGTTTCATCAGCGCTACATGGTCAGTAATAAAGTCACCCGTTTTTGGGCAGATGCGGTTCGACAGTTAGATGTCGAGATGATTGTGCCGCAGCATGGCAAATCTTTTGTTGGCAAAGCCATGATTAATCGCTTTTTGGATTGGATAGGCAATTTGCCTTGCGGGGTTGATTTGCTCACACAAGACGATTATGACTATGCAAGGCTGATTAATAGTGTTAAAGTTGACTGATTTGTTGTTTTAGTCGATGATGTCTTGTACTGTTACCCCTGTTTTTGAACAATTTGCCAACTCATACGATGCCGCCACCCCGATTCAATCGCAAGTGGCAGAGCACTTGGCGCAGCTCATTGTACGTTACCATACCGGCGTAACCGATATCTGCGTGGTTGATGTGGGCTGTGGCACAGGAAAATTGACGCAGGCGGTGATGTCAAAGTTTTTACAAAATGCAGCGTTAGCTTCCGCTCAGTTATATGGCGTCGATACTGCTGCCAGTATGCTTGCAATTTGGCAACAGCGAGTCGAGCATCTTTTGTCGATGCCGCAGTCATCTACCTCATCCCCACCAACTTCTCCAATGACGCTATACAGCCAAGCGCTTTGCGCCAATATGGCAGATATGGCATTAGCAAATCAATCAGCCGATTTGCTGATGAGTAGTTTTGCCCTTCATTGGACATCGCCAAGCGTTATCGCAGAGCTTGGGCGCATCGTCAAAACCAAAGGTCAGCTGCATTTGGCGATTCCGGTGGCAGGTTCTTTTCATGAAGTCCGTCTGCGCTTTCCCAAGTTGCCTGTTTTTGATTTTTTACCCAGTCACGCTTGGCTAGCGGCAATAGAGACCTTGCGGCAACAGCGTCAAGGCACGCTAATGTATCAAGCCGAGCAATCGTTTGCTGTTTCTTATGACAATTTAAAAAGTCTGTTAAAAAATCTCAAGCAAATGGGCGGTGCCGTCTCTGGCAAAGACAGCATCGATACAGCGACATTTAGACGCTATCTGCAAGACCAATCGCCGATTAGGCTAGATTACCAACTGCTGATGATTGGCTTACAGCTGTAAGGGTAACAAATTTATCGACGATTTGGCTAACGTTTAGCGTTACACTAGCGTCAACCTTCTATTCCTTTTTAATTAGTTTAATTAAACATGCTATGACTACACACACTCTGTCTTTTAAAGATAAGCTACAAGCCTATATTCACCTGACCCGCTTTGATAAGCCTGTGGGCATTGAGCTGGTGTTTTGGTCGACTTTATGGGCGGTGTTTTTGGCGGCAAAAGGGTTTGAGCAACTCCCCCCTTGGCATGTGGTGGCAATCTTTGCGACGGGTGCGGTGTTGATGCGAGCGGCAGGCTGTGCCATCAATGACTTTGCTGATAGAAAAGTCGATGGGCATGTGTCGCGAACCAAAGGTAGACCGCTGGCGGATGGTCGCTTGACGGGTAAAGAAGCGGTTTGGACGTTTTTAATTTTATCTTGGGTCAGTGCAGCGCTATTAGTATTTTTGCCTGTGCAGGTTTTTATTTGGTCATTTGGTGCGGTGGCGTTGGCGTTTATCTATCCGTTTATGAAACGCTTTACCCATTTACCGCAAGTATTCTTGGCGGCAGCTTTCGGCTGGGCGATTCCGATGGCGTATGTTGCGGTATCGCAAGTATTAACGGGGCAGACCGAAGTTGATATTTGGTGTTGGCTGCTGTTTTTCGGCTATATGTGCTGGACGGTGGCGTATGATACCCAATATGCGATGGCAGATCGTGAGGATGATTTAAAAATTGGGGTCAAATCCACCGCGATTTTATTTGGTAAACACGATGTATTGATAATCAGCCTACTTCAAGGGGTATTTTTGCTCAGCTTGGCGGGCGTGTTTTGGCATTATTTTGGCGCGCTTTCAGTATTGGCGCTGCTACCTATCGTTGCCATGTTTTATCGACAAAATAAACAATGTCTCACCTATGACCGTAAGCTTTGCTTTAACGCATTTTTAGATAACGTGTGGGTAGGGCGCTATGTATTTTTGCTAATCGTGATATTGAGTGTATGGGCACTTCGAGGATAAACTGTGATAAACATAAAAAAACGCCTAAATTTGATTATAGGCGTTTTTTTTGAATATCGCCATAATTTGACTATAACCATAATTTAATAGGCAAATTGAGTCCAAGGCGGTTGGTGAGTTGGTTATTTTTCAGTGAAACAATCCGCTCAGCAAATAACCCCACCACCATAGGCAGCAACTGGTGTTCCATCGCATGAACGCGCTGCTGTAATTGGTCAGCGCTTTCAGCCGCGTTGACGCTGGTCACCGCTTGGGCGATGACTTCCCCTGCATCGAGTTCGCTCGTTACCAGATGCACGCTGCAACCATGATAGCGCTCGCCAGATTGTAGCACGCGGGTATGGGTAGCTAAGCCTTTATAATTGGGTAGCAGTGACGGGTGCAGATTTATCATGGGTACATTTAATCCATCCTTGCTGGTGACACCATCAATAAACAGCGGCGTTAAAATCCGCATAAATCCTGCCAACACCACCAAATCAGGTTGCCATGCGCGCAATTCTTGCAGTGCCTGTTGCTCAAAACCGACACGGGTGTATTTTTTGCCATTATCGTCGCGCTCAATCACCGCGGTTGCAATATTGGCTTGCTGCTCATTGGCAAAGCGGATGCGCTCAAGTGCGTAGGCTTCGGCTTTATTGCTAATCACGCCCACGATTTGAATGTTCAATAGTTGCTGTAGCTGCTTATCAATTAATACTTGCAGGTTACTGCCACTGCCAGAGACGAGGACGGCAATTTTTAACGGGGTAGGGTTTGTCATGTTCAACTTCATAATGATAGCAAAGCAATAGGTTGGAAAAACTAAGGTGCGTAAAAACGCACCTTTTAAATTAACTCAAGGATAAACTAGCTCAAGGATAAATTAGCTTAAGGGTAAATTAAGGGTAAAATAGCCCAATAGTAAAGTAACCGATTGAGTCGCGGATAACATTAGCGATAGGTTACCGCATCGCCTGTTCTTTCAACGATTTCACCCAATTTCCATGCGGTTTCGCCTTGTTCATTGAGTAATTCAATGGCTTGGTCTGCTTTATCTGCCGGTACCACGACGACAAAACCCACACCGCAGTTAAAAGTGCGGTACATTTCCATTTGCGCAATATTGCCTTTTTCTTGCAACCAAGCAAATACAGGCGGGAATGTCCAAGAACTCACATCAATTTGCGCCGCCAAATGGTCGGGCAATACGCGTGGTAGGTTCTCCGTCAAGCCGCCGCCGGTGATATGTGCCATCGCATGCAAGCTTGCGTTGCCCAAGGTTTTTTGCAGTTGTCCAATGGCTTTGACATAGATTTTTGTCGGTGCCATCAACACGTCTTTTAATGCTTTGCCGTCTAATTGTTCAGTGGCAACATCGGCACCGCTGACTTCAATGACTTTACGCACCAGTGAGTAGCCATTTGAATGCACGCCGCTAGAGGCGATACCGATTAACACATCACTGTTGGCAACGTTTTTACCCGTAATCACTTCCGACTCTTCGACGACGCCCACACAAAAACCTGCCAAATCATAGTCGTCATCTTGGTACATACCCGGCATTTCAGCCGTCTCGCCACCGATGAGCGCACAATTTGCCAATTTACAACCCTCACCGATACCGGTGATAACCGTTGCTGCGGTATCGACGTCTAGTTTTCCTGTGGCATAATAATCCAAGAAAAATAAAGGCTCGGCGCCACAGACTAGCAGGTCATTGACACACATCGCGACCAAGTCTTGACCAATGGTGTCGTGCTGCTGAAGTTGTAAAGCCAGTTTGAGTTTGGTACCGACACCATCAGTCCCTGAGACCAATAAAGGGGATTTATAGCCTTGTGGAATACGGCACAAGGCGCCAAATCCACCCAAACCACCGACTACTTCAGAGCGGCTAGTTGCTTTGGCAACTGATTTAATGCGCTGAACTAACGCTTCGCCAGCATCGATATCGACGCCAGCATCTTTATAACTTAACGAAGTGGGTTGTGTAGTCATGGTCTTCCTATCGCCAGAATCATTGGGAAAAGTAATACGCGCATTATACCCAAATTCCCATCAAAAAGAAAAATAATCCATCGCTTTCCTACCTGGCTAATATTAGGCTGTTTATCGTTTATGACGCTTTCAAGCCCCACAAATGTGATATGGCTTTATAACATAGCTTTGAATATTTGTATGAGTTGTGCAGTTTGCGCTATCTATTTTTGTCAAATTACCTAAAATTAGTCGAAAATACAACGATGGCAGTGACCGTCTTTTATTTGACATTACCCTTATATTTTTGGCGTATTTGGCTTTTTTGAGGAACCTATGTACAACCCATTCCCTTATCGATTTACGAAAGATGTGTTTTTCAAACGGGTATTTATATCGCTGTTTTTGGTTGCAATAGGCTATATCATTTATCAATTACAATCGGTAATTTTGCCATTTTTGGTAGCATTTATTTTGTCGTATGCGATTAATCCGCTCGTGCAAAAATTACAGGACAAGGCACACATTCGCCGCTGGGTGGCGATTTTGCTGGTATATTTGTCCACTGGGCTGATGATTGGATTGATACTCTGGTGGCTCATTCCACTGGTCTGGGAGCAGTTACAATCGGCATGGAAGTATGTACCCACGGCGATTGACTATTATAACAATACGCTGCGAGGCTGGGTGCGTTCTCACACGCCCGTACGCTTGCCTGCCATGCAAGTACGTGATATGTCCAAAGGCTTGGTTGATTTTCTCAAAGAAAACTACAATATCACCGATGCGCGGTCATTTTTTACCAATTTAATGTTATCAGGCATGAATGTAATCAACGTGGCTGGCATTGTGGTACTGGTGCCGATTTTGATATTTTATTTTTTATATAATTGGGATGAGCGCTTGGTAAAAATGCGTCATATGATTCCCAACCGTTATATTCCATCTGTTTATCGTATCGCCAAAGAAAGTGATGAAGCGTTGATGTCATTTATCAAAGGTCAGCTACTGGTAATGGTGCTGCTCGGTATGGTGTACGCGGTGCAACTGCAACTCATTGGACTTAAAGTCGGTCTTATCATCGGTATGATGGCGGGTATCGCAAGTTTTGTGCCGTATCTTGGCTTTACCCTGGGCTTTATTGCGGCGATTATTGCAGGGCTGTTTCAATTTGGCGTGGACTGGGTACATTTAGTGCTAATTGTCGGTGCCTTTATGGTAGGGCAGGCGGTGGAAGGTTATGTTTTGCAGCCGTTATTGTTGGGTGATAAAATTGGTCTATCTCCTCTGTGGGTGATGTTTGCAGTACTTGCCGGGGCGGCACTGGCAGGCATTGCAGGTATGCTGATTGCTTTGCCGCTCGCCGCTGTGCTCAATGTGCTATTCCAACATGCGTATGACAGTTACCGTGAAACTGAGTTTTATAAAGGCGATGCCCAATATGGTTTATTTAAAGAAAAAAATCTGATGGATATCAAGCTTGAGCAGCAACAAAAACAAATCGAAGAGCAAATGAAAAAAGAAAATACCAGTTGGATGACGCGGATAAAAAATATCTTCTAAAACAGCAAGATGTCATTCAAATGACTACAAGCGCGTAATTTTGCCGTATAATAGCCGACTATGTGATAGGCGTTTTCTATCTGATAGGCGGTTGTAGATACGCTCAATTAAGAGATACGCTCAATCAAGCATTTATTGTGAGGGGATTGGTCTGCCTTACGTTAAATGCTTTTTTTATTTGCAATTTTTCCAATAAATAAATGACGCGTCGTTGATAGCCGATAGCGTCCTCATAGGTTTATTTATTGGTTTATCATCAGTTAGGTATCTTATGCAATCAAACAATTCTGTAAGCCCAGCAGCAACCATGTCTGCCGCTGAATTAAATCCCCAACGATTAGCCCAACTATTAAATAGTGACGTAGACATGCTTGATGATAATGATTGGGATGATGATGCGTCAAACAATGATGGTTTAAACAATGAAGCGCAGCAAACCTTGGGCGATGCCAATGCTGACAGCCAAGGCGATGACATCAAATCCGCGCGTTTTCGTAAGCTACAAAAAAAATTACGTAAGCTGGTCTCTTGGGCGATTCGTGACTACAACATGATTGAAGACGGTGATGTGGTCATGGTGTGTATTTCAGGCGGTAAAGACAGTTTTACCTTACTGGATATTTTATTGTTCTTAAAGAAAATAGCACCGATTCAGTTTGATGTGATTGCCGTCAATCTTGACCAAAAGCAACCTGACTATCCTGAAGATATTTTGCCCAACTATCTGACCAAGCATGGCATTCCGTATTATATTTTAGAAAAAGACACCTATAGCGTGGTCAAGCAAATCGTACCAGAAGGTAAAACTTACTGTTCTGCGTGTTCACGTCTGCGCCGTGGGTCGTTATATGGATTTGCCAAACAAATCGGCGCAACCAAAGTGGCACTCGGTCATCACCGTGATGATATCATGGCGACGTTTTTCTTAAATTTATTTCACGGCGGTAGTCTCAAAGCCATGCCACCAAAACTGCTATCGGATGATGGGCAAAATATCTTGATTCGTCCGCTTGCGTATGTGGAAGAAAAAGACATTATCAAATATGCCAATTACAAGCAGTTTCCGATTATTCCTTGTAACCTGTGCGGCAGCCAAGAAAACCTACAACGGGCGATGATTAATGACATGCTGCGCACATGGGATCAGCAATACCCGAATCGCTTGGATTCGATATTCGGCGCGATGCAAAATGTTGCACCGTCACAGCTCGCTGACCGTGAGTTGTTTGACTTTGAAAATTTGCAGTTAAAGCGTGATGAGCATATCCGTGTATTTGAAGGGGAAAACATTCAAGCAGGGCAGATTGACGAGCAGCTTCAGCAAAAAGGGGTACCAACCGCACCCGCTGTGCAAACCTTTGACCCCACCCAGTCTCAGAAAAACAAAGGGTCTCAGAAAAACAAAGCGTCTCAAAAACCCAAAGCGCCTCAAAAATCCACCGCCAGCCAAAATGCTGAGAGCCAAAAAATACCGACAATCAATCCTTTGGTTTGATAACCAAGCGGGTCAAGCACACGGATATTTTGGTTGCTGTAATGGGTTAAGCTATTGAGGTGATAAGCGGTTGATTCGATAAGCTACTGGTTTAATAAAAAATTTCGGTTAAATAAACCCGAACTTCTTTTTTAGTTCTAACCTGTAAATTATTGTCATCACGCAGCGGGTTATATCACTCAATGAGATTGCGCAACGAGATTTCAAAACAAAATTTCACAACGAATTGTCGCGTTATTTTTATCTTAGCTGCGATTATTTTTTTGACCCTATGGTTGCATCATTGCTAGGGGTAACGGGGCTAGGCGCTACAGGTTGGCTTGATTTAGGCTGATGGGTATCGCTGTATTTTGGGTGGCGGTTGTTAGGTGCGATGCGAGGATAATACGGGCGTGACCAGCCACCGTAGCCGCCAAAACCGCCGAGCCTTCCATAAAATGGTGAATCCCAAAATGGATCGGTGTTGTACCACAGTTGGTTTAGTCTTTGCTCACGTTGGTAGTTGAGATAACCTTCATCATGCGCTTTTAACAAATCAAGCGTCATCGATTGTGGGCATACATCATTGTAGTCATAGCCCTCACGTCCCAACTGGTAAGCGCGTAGCGGCGTGCAATAACGTTTTAACCCTTCTTCACGACCTTGTCGCCACTGTTGCTGGTTGGGCACGGTATTGGCTTTGGCGCATTGCTTGATATGCTTTTGAATATAATCTTGACTGCGACCCAGTAAACCATCTTGATAACCAATGGTTTGCCAATTGCTTTGTTGGCATTGAGTGGGTGTTAATCCGCCGCCTAAGGTGGCACAACCTGTCATCGAGGCAGTGACAGCAAACAGTCCAAGCATTTTTTTTGAGGTGGTTGCTGGGTGATAGGTCTCTATGAATGAAAGCATCGTCATGGTGGCACCTTTGAGGTTTACGGTCGCCATTAGCCAGTCAAAAACTGGCTAAACCGATCAAACCGTTAATGAATTGATATTTTTTAATTTAGCAGATTATTTATATAAAAGCATTTATCAATGGTTAAAATTTTGTTAGGCTACTTAATACAACCAAATGAATAGCGTCAAATTAACAGGGTCAAAATTTTGAGTTAATGTGGTGATATTGCATTAATTTTTTATCAACAGGGTGAGGGTCATGCAAAAAATTTTAATCGCCAATCAAAAAGGGGGATGTGGTAAAACCTCGATTGCGGTAAGTCTAGCGGCGGCATTGGCAAACCAAGGCAAAACAGTGGCATTGGCAGATGCAGACCCCCAAAAATCAAGCCTACAGTGGCTAAAAATGCGCCCAACGGACGTACCTGCCATTATCGGTATTGACTGGCGCGATAGCAATGATATAGGTGATATCCCAAAAACCCTGGGTAAAAATGACTGGCTGATTATTGATGCCCCAGGTGCGTTATCAGGCACTAAAGCCGAGCAGCTGATTGCCGAATGCAAGGCGATTTTAATTCCTGTTTTACCCGCTTTTTTTGATATTGACAGTACCAAACGCTTTTTAAAAAGCCTAGAAGACATCAAACGTATCCGCAAAGGCAAAGTCGATATTTATCTGGTTGCCAATCGCGTGCGTAGTCAATTGATGCAGGACAATGAGCCGACCGAAAAACTGATAGCGTATTTTACTGATATTGGGCAGCAGCCACTGGCTTGGCTATCTGAGCGTAGTATTTATCAAGCCTTGGCAGAGCGCGGCTTGACGATTTTTGATAAAAGCCAAAAACCGTACCGCGACATTCAAGCCCAGTGGCAGCCAATTATGGATATGCTAGCTTCCGAGCCGCAGCCGACTGACAAAATTGACGCCAAAGCCGAAAACAAAGCTGACACCAAAACTGAAGCAAAAACGTCATCTAAAAAATCCAAAAATAGCAGCTGGTACGAGTAATATAATCAATGGGAATATGGATAGCCATCGCCATCGGGGTGTTTATTGTCGGTAGTATCATGGGGTTAAAACCATCTGCTCGTGAGACCATGCGTGATAATCTGCGCATGGCAGCCAGACGCGTGGGCGTGCAGCCAAAACTGGTCGCATGCCCCGATTGGATTATCGGCGATACAGGCGAACGCGGTAAAGGCATGATGGCGCAATACGGCGTGGTGATTGAAGACGCGAAGATGCGCCCGTGTGATTATCAAGTGATTGAGGGCAAATGGCGACCCTTTACCGGGCATTATCCCGCTAATTTTGCGCTCGATAATCGGGAGGTGGATTTACCGGCATCCATCGCAACAACCGTTAAAGGTTTAAGCTGTAAAGCCAATTTTGTGTGTATTTATTGGCAAGAAAATAGCCAACTGGGCATGAAGTCAGAACTTGAAACCACCGAAAAAGACCTAATCATGTTAAAAAGTAAATTGCATGATTATGCCAAATTGGTGCAGAATAACTAACTTTTCGTATTTTAACTTACCCTTTTTAATGATTTTGTGAACCCAACATGAGTAAAACACCGACAGCGAGAAAATCAACCAAAACCACGGATACGGCTGATACAAAAACAGATACCAAAGCCGCCGCGCCCAAATCAACAGCCGCATCAAAAGCATCAAAGACAGCGCCTAAAACGTCGGGGCAAGGCAAAGCCCTGGTGATTGTGGAATCCCCTGCCAAAGCCAAAACCATCAATAAGTATCTGGGAAATGATTTTATCGTCCGCTCTAGTGTGGGGCACGTGCGTGATTTACCTGTGTCGGGTTCTGGCGCAGCAAAAACTGACGATAAGTCAGACACCAAGCTCACCAAAGAGCAAAAAGCGCAGCAAGCCTTGGTACGTCGTATGGGCATTGACCCCGAGCACGACTGGGTGGCACATTATGAAATTCTACCCAGCAAAGTTAAAGTCATTAAAGAATTAAAATCCCTTGCCAAAGACGCCAAAGAAATTTATCTTGCAACCGACTTGGATAGAGAAGGGGAAGCGATTGCATGGCATCTTAAAGAAGTCATCGGTGGCAGTGATGACAAATACAGCCGCGTGGTATTTAACGAAATCACCAAAAATGCGATTCAAAATGCTTTTAAAAGCCCCACCAAGCTAAACTATGACCGTGTCAACGCGCAGCAAGCCAGACGATTTTTAGACCGTGTCGTTGGTTTCATGGTATCGCCATTGCTATGGCAAAAAGTAGCGCGCGGATTGTCGGCAGGGCGAGTACAATCTGTTGCCACGCGTCTAGTGGTCGAGCGTGAACGTGAAATTCGTGCTTTTACCCCAGTGGAATATTGGGAAATCCACAGCAATACCCACAGCCAGCAAGCCAAACAAGAGACCATTCGCCTAGAAGCGGTAAAAAAAGCGGGCAAACCCCTTGAACTAAAAAACGAAGAACAGACCAATGCCGTTGTTGCGCTGCTTGAACAGTCAGATTTTATCGTAGCAGATCGGGAAGAAAAACCCACCCAGTCAAAACCCGCTGCACCCTTTATCACCTCGACACTGCAACAAGCCGCCAGTACCCGCATTGGTTTCCCTGTCAAAAAAACCATGATGCTGGCTCAGCGCCTGTATGAAGCAGGTCATATCACCTATATGCGAACCGACAGTACTTTTTTGTCAGCGGATGCACTCACCAGTGTGCGCGGCTTTATCGACAAACAATACGGCACAAAATATGTCCCAAAATCGCCCAATGTGTATGGCAACAAGCAAAACGCGCAAGAAGCGCACGAAGCGATTCGCCCCTCAGATGTCTTGGTGCAATCTGCCTCGCTAAAAGATATGGAGCGCGATGCCCAACGTTTATATGAGCTGATTTGGCGCCAGTTTGTGGCATGTCAGATGCCACCTGCACAGTACCAGTCCATGACGTTGATTGTCAATGCTGGTGAGATTGAGCTTAGAGCCAAAGGTCGCGTGATGACCTTTGATGGGTATACCAAAGTACAGCCCCCTGCCAAAAATGAAGACAATCTATTACCTGATGTAAAAATTGGGGAAAAATTGGTGGTCGATAGTATCGAGCCTACCCAACATTTTACCAAGCCACCGGCACGCTATACTGAAGCGAGCCTAGTCAAAGAATTGGAAAAACGTGGGATTGGTCGTCCGTCCACGTATGCCGCTATCATCTCAACCATTCAAGAACGTGGTTATGTCAAGGTAGAAAACAAACGTTTATTCGCCGAAAAGATGGGTGATATCGTCACTGACAGATTGGTCAACAGCTTTCCGCACTTGATGGACTATACTTTTACCGCAGGGCTGGAAGAAAACCTAGATGAAGTCGCTGAAGGTCAGCAAAACTGGAAAAAAGTGCTGGATGATTTTTATGGCGATTTTAAAGGCAAGTTAGAGCGTGCCAAAGACGAAGACGGCATGAAGCCCAATGACCCAACCGATGTTCCAGATATTCATTGTGACCTATGTCAGCGCCCAATGCAGATCCGTACTGGCTCTACAGGGGTGTTTTTGGGTTGTACCGGCTATAATTTACCCCCCAAAGAGCGTTGTAAAGGCACCAAAAACTTGATGCCTGTGGAAGCCTTCCATAGCCAAACCAGTAAAGAGAGCCAAAATCTCGGTGAGGACGACGCGGACAACAACGACGAGATACAAGCGCTACTTGAGAAAAAACGCTGCCCGAAATGCCATACCGCGATGGATGGGTATATCGTCGATGGCGGGTTAAAACTCCATGTCTGTGGTAACAATCCTGACTGTGATGGCTATTTATTAGAAAAAGGCGTCTTTGAAACCGCAGGCAATGATGATGTGCCTACCATACCTTGTGATAAATGCGATGGGCAAATGGTGCTTAAAACTGGGCGTTTTGGTGCCTATTTTGCCTGTCAGCAGTGCGATAATACCCGTAAAGTGCTAAAAAATGGCGATGCAGCGCCACCACGCATGACCGCAATCCCTATGCCAGAACTCAAGTCACAAAAATTTGATGACCATTACATTTTGCGTGAAGGGGCAGCAGGGTTATTCTTGGCAGCGTCAAAATTTCCCAAAGTGCGAGAGACGCGCCCACCAAAACTGTCAGAGTTACGCGCGATACAAGATCAGTTGGAAGATAAATTCCAGTATTTATTTACCGCGCCAGATACCGATGATGAGGGCAATCCAACAATTTTGCGTTGGAGTCGTAAAAATGCCGAGCAATATATCGGCTCAGAAAAAGACGGCAAAGCCACTAAATTTGCCTTAGTTTATCGTAAAGGACAGTGGGTTGAAGAGTAAGGGCAACCAACAAAAAACCCTAGCCTATGCTAGGGTTTTTTATGGATAAATAAAATCTTTATTTCAAATCAGTGCTGTCATCTTCAATTACAAAGCTAACAATCATCATCACGTTATAGCTAGTGATATTACCATCGCTAATGCGTACTTTTTGCTCTTTAATCCAAGCACCTTCCACGTTATTAACCGTTTTGTTGACTTGTACAATGCCTTTTTTGATCGCATCTTCAAAACTTACCGTTGAGCTGCTGCTAATTTCAATATTTTTTGCCACTGACATAACAATATCCTTATTTTCTATTATAGAGACCTTTGCACGAAACAGCCCCTTTGCTCGAAGCATACCACCAAACCGAAAAA
>ERZ501012.64-NODE-64-length-28290-cov-5.708553_pt1 | contig 28290 bp, 26 predicted proteins | sample MGYA00248887_ERZ501012 | MGnify/ENA primary metagenome ERZ501012 (study PRJEB25958, sample SAMN03398566) | human skin metagenome | study: EMG produced TPA metagenomics assembly of the Human Skin Microbiome Metagenome (human skin metagenome) data set. | reverse complement strand
TGGCTTCAAGCTGTAATAAGTGCATCACTTCAGTTTGCTTAGGAATATCAGCGCGATAGCGTTCAATTAAGTTCGTCACAGCGTCACTTCTACTGTCAAAACCCATTTGCCGAAAATCTTTATCGCGACTCCAAATGTTTTGTAAAAATGCCAATCGCGTAAATTGAATGTGTTTGGCGGCTTGCAAGCGCTTGCCATCCTCCCACCACCACGATAGCCAGCCTTGCACATATTCAGTCGGGCGATATTCTGACTGCGGCGTCATCCACTCGATTTCGGTTCCCATAAACAAAGGCGTACCACCGCCGCCGCAAAACCCGACCAATACCCCCGCTTGCGACAGCATCCGCATGGCAGCTTGGGTAATTGATGTCCCTGTGCCCAATAATATACAAGTGGTGTTGGCAATCGGGATGTTGTAATAAAGATTCTCTTTTTCGGCTTCAGTAAGATACAACACACGCCCGTCTTTTTGCATGACGCGGCAGTATTGTAGGTAGTAAATATTGGCACGTTTGGAGTGCAGGATGGTCTTTAAGTCAGAAGACGTAAAGCTATTGTCGGTATAGGGATTGGCGTTTGACATGATAGAGATGACATAAGTTGATTTTTCTTTAGTCTGTCAAACCATGTTCATGAATGCAATAGGGTATTTATAGTAAAACGACAAGTAGTGACGTTTAGAAAAATTTAATCTCATAACTTATATTGAGGTGTTTATTTAGTCAATTGTGAACTGTCCTAGTTTTATCGGTGATAGGTTTGCTTGAGTCAAGCAGCACAGCCTGACTGAATTAATGAACAATAGTAGATATTTTCCGCATCCACTACGAGCATAGCTCTCCGTCTTGCACTCGGGCAAAGCAGTACTTTGCTAATCCTCGTTCAGGCGACACATATTCATTGGTAGAATGCAACCGTTCAAGGTTATACCAGTGTGCCCAATCAAGGGTTGCTAGAGCAACATCATTTACACCTTCACAGGTTTGTTTTAAATAATCAATCACCTCCGCTTTGTATAACCCATTCACACTTTCAGCTAGGGCATTATCTGAGCGAGGAAATAGCTAAGCATTGCTTCGCCCGCGCGCAAGACGAAGGCTATACCTGAATGACTGATCAAAAAGCACCAAACCAAGCTCACCCCCGAGATTAGTTTGCCCATTACACAATGTAATCAGGTATAGCGTAAGGATATCACCTACGTTCGCCTAGCCAAGGGCTTTGTATACTTGATGGCGGTAATTGATGGGTCTAGACATTGGGGAGTACCTTAAAGTACTGCTTTGCAGCATGCACTAATAGTAAAATGTTTATTGACTATTTTTAAACGTTCGTTTAAATTACTTTTATTATGATCATTAAAGAGCTAAATGGATATCGTTAACGAGTTAATATGCTAATTGAACAATCTAACCGCAAATATTGGACATATACCAGCTTAAAATGGTTGGTATGGTTTAATATTTTCACCACGATTTTGCACTATGTGGATAATATTTTGTTTTTTGCGCATTATCCCGAACCTACCTGGCTCAATCCCACGTTGGTGGATGCATTTTGGTTTGTGATGACCCCATTTGCCCTTTTGGCACTTTGGCTGATTAAACATCAGCACTTGTATTGGGGCTTGGTGAGTATGGTGCTGTATTGCTTAATGAGTTTATTGGTATTGGGTCACTATCTCATCCCCAGTGAGCACATTAGCCTTAAGATTCATGCGTTTATTTGGCTAGAGGCACTTGCGGCGATTGGGCTATTGGTATATGTCGTGCGTTATCTACAAGTGGCAAGATCATTTACTTTAAAAAATGAGGTATAGCGAACCATGCGACCACAAAAACTCAGTCGAGAGCAGCTGTTACAGTATTGTATGCCTGTTTTTAAACAACATGGCTATCAAGGCACCAGTATGGCGATGTTGGCAAGTGCCTGTGATTTGACCAAAGGGGCGTTTTATTACGAATATCAAGACAAAGAAAGCTTAGTAGCAGATATGCTCAGATACGTGCACGACCTGGTTGACCATAAATTATTTAGTTTGGTGTATGAGGCAGGTACCGTCCAATCACGTTATCAACGCTTACATCAGCAGGCGGTACAGTTTTTTAGCCAAGGCGGTATGGGCTGCTTGATGGCGGTGATTGGCGGTGAGGCAAGGTATTTATCGCCATCGCTACTGGCATTAACTCGGCAGTTTTTAAGCCGTTGGCAACAAGCCATGCAGGTGTTATTTGATGAGGTATATCCCAAAGCACAGGCGTCTGCCTTAGCCAAGCAAAGTGTGGCGGATTATGAAGGGGCAATTTTACTGGGGCGAATTTATGATGACCCCATTTATCTACAAGGTGTTTATGAACGCATCGATGCTCAATTAGCCAGTAAGCCAGTTTTAGCCAACTAATACAAGGAGTCAGAGATGACATCTAATAACCAAGATAAAGCCAGTTTCCACACCGATTATGTCCGTCTAAATGTAGAACAAAAAGATAGCGTGTTACTCATTGAGCTCAATCGCCCAGAAAAATATAACGCCTTTGATAGCTTGATGATTCAAGAGCTATCAAAGGCTCTTACTGAGTATGAGCAGCGGGATGAATTACGCTGTGCCTTGCTGTATGCGCGTGGGGAGAATTTTACCACAGGGCTTGATTTGATTGAGCTGCAAGACAAGGTACTGTCAGGTATTTTTGATTATCCGAACGACTGTATAGACCCTTGGGGTGTGTCAGGTATGCCGCGTACAAAACCTTATGTCGTTGCGGTACAAGGACTTTGTTTTACGGCGGGTATCGAGCTGATGCTCAATGCCGACATTGTGATTGCCAGTGATGACAGCTGCTTTGCCCAAATGGAGGTGCAACGAGGCTTGATGCCGTTTGGTGGGGCGACCATCCGTTTTGTACAAACGGCAGGTTGGCAAAAAGCCATGCCTTATTTGCTTACTGGCGATCGCTTTGATGCCGCCACGGCAGATGCGATGGGACTCGTTAGCCAAGTAGTGCCTAAAGGCGAGCAGTTTGCCGTCGCACTTAAGATTGCCACACAGATTAGCAGCCATTCTGCTCCTCTAGCTGTCAAACGTTTATTACAATCTGCCAAACAAGGGACTGAGCAAGATCCTAAAACTGCCTTTGCCAATGTCCTTGGTTACTTACCAGATTTGTTTTTATCCCAAGACTTTGCAGAAGGTGTCGCATCCTTAAGAGAGAAGCGACCAGCCCAGTTTCAAGGCAAGTAAAAAGATGACTAAGGCCAATGCCTAGTTTATCAACCAATGAATTGTGACTTATGACACCTACTTTTGAACACTTCACCCAAAAAGATTTTACCATTGTAGCAGCCGATGGCTTTGCATTGTCAGCCACAAGCTATGAGCCTGAAGAGTATAAAGCCACGATTGTGGTCGCAGGGGCAACGGGTGTGCCACAACAGTTTTACCAAAGATTTTCTAGGTTTGCCGCAGACAATGGCTATCGCACAGTGACATTTGATTATAGGGGCATTGCTGGATCTAAGGTAGCGAGGCTTAAAGGCTTTAAAGCAAGTTTTCTTGATTGGGCTAGGTTAGATTTGGCGGCAGTGATTGATGAAATTGCCACAGGTGAAACCCCAACTTTTATCGTTGGACACTCATTTGGTGGTCATGCCTTTGGACTTCTACCCAACCATTATAAAATTTCGGGTATGTATGTCTTTGCTACGGGTGCAGGGTGGCGTGGATGGATGACACGCCGAGAATCGATGCGCGTTAATTTGTTGTGGAATGCTATCTTACCTGCTTTAACGTTCTTTAAAGGCTATACCCCGATGTCAATGTTGGGAATGGGTGAAGATTTGCCTTATGGGGTCTATCAGCAGTGGCGACAATGGTGCAAATATCCGCATTATTTTTTTGATGACCCAATTGTATCAGAAAAAATGCAAGAAAAATTTGCCCAAATAAAGGTGCCTATCGTGGCGGCAAACGCGGTGGATGATTTGTGGGCATTTCCAAAATCGCGGGATGCCTTTATGCAAGGCTATACAAACGCAGACTTAACCTTGCTAGACATTCCCTTAACCGCATCACTGCCCAAGATTGGGCACATGGGCTATTTTAGAGCCAATGCCCAACCATTATGGGAAAATGTCTTATCATGGATTGAAACAACGATGACGCCATCGTTGGCTGTAACTCTCCTCTAAAATAAAACAGCTCAGACATAGCCTTAATTGGCTAAGACCACATTCAGCTTTGAAGGGAAAAATACCCATGGAGAGGTATTTTGAATTAAGCGAGGAAACGCCTTTAATTTAATTCCAATGCACCAATTACCGCTTTGCCCCAACTTGGTAACTCTTGACTAATCGAATACCAAATCCAAGTGCCTTTACGCTCACTTTCTAAAATACCGATTTGCTTTAATTGGTTTAAATGCCGTGAGATAGTTGGCTGTGGTTGGTCTAACTCGCTGATAATGTCACACACGCATAACGCTTGCTTCTGATTAAGTAGTTGCACAATTTTTAATCTGGTGGGGTCGCTTAACGCCTTGAGAAAGTCTGTTTTATTCATATATTTACATATCCAAATATATAGATTATAGTATAGCTCAATTTTAACAGGTTTCTATAGGCAGTCAATGATTACCGCATTACTCATTTTTCTAGTGACTTTGATATTTGTAATATGGCAACCTAAAGGCTTGGGTATCGGTTGGACTGCCAGTATCGGGGCTGGGATAGCTTTGCTATTAGGGGTAATAACGGTTGCCGATATTCCTGTAGTGTGGAATATTGTTTGGAACGCTACCTTTGCCTTTATTGCCATTATCATCATTAGCCTGTTACTTGATGAAGCAGGCTTTTTCCGCTATATCGCCTTGTACGTTGCAAGATTAGCAAACGGTAGCGGTAATCGATTGTTTGCGTTTATTGTGCTACTTGGGGCGGTGGTATCGGCATTGTTTGCTAATGATGGTGTGGCTTTGATATTAACACCCATTGTGATTGCGATTTTAACCACGTTACGCTTTTCCCCTGCGACTACCCTTGCTTTTATTATGACAGCAGGGTTTATCGCTGATACCGCTAGTATTCCGCTCGTGGTGTCTAATTTGGTAAATATTGTGTCGGCTGACTTTTTTAAAATCCCTTTTACCGATTATGCCAAAGTGATGATACCAGTAAACGTGGTAGCGGTTGTCACCTCATTATTGGTATTGTATGGGTTTTATCATAAAGACATTCCTACGGTTTATGCGTTGGATTTAATCGAAAACCCACAATCAGCTATCGTGGATAAAAATACCTTTATCATGGGTTGGGTGGTTTTGGCGTTACTTTTGTTGGGTTTTTTTGTGCTTGAGCCTATAGGTGTACCCATTAGCTTCATTGCAGGGGTTGGCGCGTTGGTGTTGCTTGTGGTAGCGAAAATGGGTAAAAAAATAACGGTGCTGCCGATTGTCAAAAATGCCCCGTGGCAAGTGGTGATATTTTCATTGGGTATGTATTTGGTGGTGTATGGTTTAAAAAATGCAGGGCTTACCGATTATTTAGCTCATGAGTTAAGCCAACTCGCTAATCATGGCATGATGACAGCTACAGTAGGAACAGGGTTATTATCGGCAGGGCTTTCATCTGTCATGAATAATATGCCAACGGTGCTAATTCAAGCTTTAGCGATTGATGAGGCGACTATCCATGACCCAATGATAAAGCAAGCCATGATTTATGCCAATGTAATAGGCTGTGATTTAGGCACGAAAATTACCCCGATTGGCTCACTCGCTACCTTATTATGGTTGCACGTTTTAGCCAGTAAAAATGTTACGGTGAGTTGGGGCTATTATATTAAAGTCGGTATTATTTTAACCTTGCCTGTATTGGTGGCTACATTGGTTGCATTGGCAATTTGGTTGCCAATAATTCAATAATTTTAAAACTTAAAAAGGAACAAGTATGCAAAATATCACAATTTACCACAACCCTAACTGTGGCACATCACGCAACACGCTTGCTCTTATCAAACATCAAGGCATTGAGCCTTCTGTTATTGAGTATTTGGATAACCCACCTGATGAAACAACCCTGCGTGATTTAATTACCAAAATGGGTATTACCCCAAGACAATTACTGCGTGTAAATGTGCCGCCTTACGCTGAACGTAAACTAGATAACCTTAGTTTGACTGATGATGACCTTATTCAAGCTATGTTAGCTGACCCACTTCTAATCAATCGTCCAATCGTTGTGAGTGATAAAGGCGTTAAGCTGTGCCGTCCTTCCGAAGTTGTACTAGATTTGATTGATACGCCCTTAACCAAAACCTTTATCAAAGAAGATGGGGAAAAGATTGAGCCGACAATTTAGTCAAAACACCTGTTTTTATTGAACTTGTAAGCCGTTACTGGGACTCCCCATTAACGGCTTTCTCATTTCAGCAATAAACTATGGTATTGATTTGAACCATAACTTGTATATTAGGACTTACGCAAAAAATTTTGCTTTTGCGTAAGTCCTATATCTAATGGATTTTGCTAACATACAATTTAAGGTAATTTAACTTAAAGGTTTTCGTCTGTTCGAGTCAGATTATGCCTACCATATTCCAAAAGCCCCAGTCGATTGATTGGGGCTTTTTTATTGCAGTGATATCAAGGGTTTACGTGGTTTTTCGAGGGTTGAAAGGTAAACATCTGACCATTCCCTGGGCTGACACCATTATTTACTATTTTTCTCAAGTAACCGCAGTTCAGTTTTTTGAATTTTGCCAACCGCGGTTTTGGGTAATTGCTCAATAAACGTATATTGACGTGGTCGTTTATACCCGGTTAATTGCTCATGACTAAAGGCTTTAAGCTCATCTATCGTCAAACTGTCATCTGATTTGACAATATAGGCTTTAACCGATTGTCCTTGAAGCGCATCTTCAACGCCAATCACGGCACATTCTTGGACTTTCGGGTGATTTAACAGCACCGCTTCAATTTCGGTTGGATAGACATTAAAGCCACTGACGATCAGCATATCTTTTTTGCGATCCATTAATTTGATATGCCCGTTTTGCATCATCATCCCAATGTCGCCTGTCTTTAAATGACCTTCAGGTAAGAAATAATCGGTGTTGTCAATGTTATGATAACCTATAGTCACATTATCACCTTTGATACAGATTTCACCTACTTCGCCTAACGCCACTTCATTGCCCACATCATCACAGATTTTGATATCGATACTCGGTAAAGGTAGGCCAATATCGCCAGTGTACTCATGATTGGTGAGGGGGTTACACGTGCCTGCACCGATAGTTTCGGACATGCCCCATCCTTCTATTAAGGGGCAGCCTGTAAGCTCAAGCCAAGCTTTGGCCGCGGCGGGGGTGGCTGCCATACCGCCGGCGATTGATAATTTTAGTTCACGGGTATCGACACTTTTAAAATCGGGGTGGTTAACTAATGCCTGAAACAAGGTATTAACCCCAGGAAGAATGTGAAACGGCTTAGCAGATAATATTTTGATAAAACTGGCAATGTCTTTAGGGTTGGTCACCAAGGTCATGCGCATGCCAGATTTCATGCCTAACATGGAAAAGATAAACGCAAAGATATGATATAGCGGCAACGCTAGGATACTATGGAATACTTGTTCGACATTTTTTTGTTGGTTGAGTACCGGCAAAAACCACTGATAGTATTGCTCAACTGCTGTCAAAATATTTCGATGGGTCAGCAAGATGCCTTTGGGTCTGCCAGTGGTGCCGCCGGTGTATTGGATAAAGGCAACATCATCAAGTGATTTGGATGGCTGTTGGTAAGGCATGGATTTAGCGATTTTCATCACTTGACCCAATCGTAATGGCTGATACTTTTGGTCAATTTGGTAAGGCGCTACCATATTCTTGACATATTTTACAGCGATATCGACTATTTTACCCTTTAATCCTAACAAGTCTCCTAAACGGATAATCACGACTTTTTTCACTGGGGTTTTATCAATGATTTTTTGTAAAGTGTGAGCAAAATTTTCTAAAATAAAAATAACTTCAGTATTGGCATCAATCAACTGAAACTCTAATTCACGAGCTGTATGTAGCGGATTAATCGGCGTCAAAACATACCCTGAGCGAATCGCACCTATCATGACCGGTAAATACGCTTGTACGTTAGGCAGCATGATAGCGACACTGGCATTTGTGCTTAAGGATTGGGCTTGTAGCCAGCGGCTGACAAGGCGTGCGACGTTATCCACTTCTTTGTAGCTGATAGCTCGCTCCATATTGCTGGTGAATTCTCGGGAGGCAAAGGCCGTTAAACGATCATCAAAAAATTCTATTAACGATTGATCTGTTAAAGCGGGAATGTGTGCGGCGGTGGCAGGGTCATAAAATTTTGTCCAAAAATTTTCCATGTTGTTATCCTTTTTCTGTCCTTAGAAAATAGGCTAATAGGCCCTTGAAAAGGTTTTTTCCATGGGCCTATTAGGGTGCGCGTATTGCCGCGCTTTTTGATGACTATCAATTACTGTGCCTTGAGTTGATAGTGACGCAAATGAATAGCCTAGTTGCAATCATTATCACACCAAGGCTTAACATTACCATACTCATCTTGATTAGCAAATAGTTCATGACAGGCGGCTTCTGCCAAGGTTAAAATAGGCGTCACGCACACATCAAATTGGGTAAAGTAGTGCTGCCAGTGGCTAAGTGGCTGCGATGCAAATTTTTGGGCAATTGCTTGGGCAGCGGCTTGGCTCTGCGGATGAGTAGGCAGTACGCCCATTTGCCAATGGCTAGCCGCATGTTCATTAACGTCTAACGCTTGACACAAGCCTTGCCAAAACTTTAGCTCAAGCGAGCCGACTGCCATATAACGACCGTCTTGTGTCTGATATAGCCGGTAACATGGCAGCACGCCGCCTAAAAAATCCTGCTGGGGCATCGGTGTTACCTGGGTTAATGCTTTGACAAATTTCCCCGTCGCTTTTGGCATCACCAAATGGTTGTATAAACTATGGGTCATGCTGATGATGATATGGCGACCTTTGCCAGTTAGCTTGGCATTGACAACGGCCGCTAATAAAGCGATGACCGCCGTGTCACTCCCGCCAGCCAAGTCGGCAAATTGAACATTGGGCATGGCTTGTTCACCCGATGCGGTTTTGAGTTGGTCAAGTACGCCACTCATTGCCATAAAGTTGATATCATGCCCGGCTTTATCCGCCCAGTTGGGCGTCGTACCATAGCCAGTGATGGAAACAATCACCAGCTTTGGGTTTTCCGCAAGCAGTGCCTGTGGCGAAAGTCCCATGCCTTCTAATACGTTGGGGCGGAAACTATCAATCATCACATCAGCAGTGGCAATGTCGCTTTTAAGCTTAGCAATGTCATCGGGGTTTTTAAAGTCCATTTTGTGACAAGCTTTGCCATGATTTAAAGCATCAAATAAATTGCCTAACGCCCGGGCAGGGTCACCTGGCTTAGGTTCATATTTGATCACATCTGCCCCCAAATCAGCGAGCAGTCGTGTGGCAAATGGACCCGGCAAGTTGCGTGATAAGTCAATAACTTTTAGCCCTGTTAAGCAGTCAGCTATACCCAGTGCGGCTATGGCGTCATTCATTAACAAACTCCTTATGCGCCTTTGCCATAGCTACTAAAACTTGGGCAGGGGCAAAGCGCTCACCATAACGCTCGGCAAGTTGTTGACTGCGTGCGACAAAATTATCAACGCCATAGGCATTAATAAACTGCAAGGTACCCCCATGATGCGGGGCAAATCCCCAGCCAAAGATAGAGCCGATATTGGCATCTGCGATTGAATTAATCACGTTTTCTTCATAACAACGGGCGGTTTCATTGGCTTGGATAAACATAAAACGGTCAATAAGCTCTTGCTGAGTAGGCTGCTTGTCTGCGACAGGGAATAAGTTTGATAGCCCGGGCCACAGTTGTTTTTCACCTCCCTCTGGGTAGTCATAAAACCCTTTGCCGACTTTTTTACCCAAACGCCCGTGGGTTTTGCCCATCAGCTCAACCACGCTATCGGCGGGGGGATGCGGCATTTCTTTGCCTTCTTTTTGTAAATCTTTTTTGGTTTGCTCATTAATATGCAGCATCAGACCTAAAGACACCTCGTCTTGCAGTGCCAGCGGTCCGACTGGCATACCCGATTTGATACCAGCTACCTCAATCAATCGGGGATGGACGCCCTCAGAGAGCATGGCAGAGCCTTCGGTGATATAGGTGGCAAACACGCGAGACGTATAAAAACCACGGCTATCATTGACCACAATCGGCGTTTTGCCAATTTGTAATACATAGTCAAAGGCTTTGGCTAACGTAGTTTCATCGGTTTGCTCGCCCATAATGATTTCCACAAGCGGCATTTTATCGACAGGTGAGAAAAAGTGTAAGCCGATAAATTGCTTAGGACGGCCACTCGCTTTGGCTAAACCGGTAATTGGCAAGGTTGAGGTATTTGACGCAAAAATCGCATCGCTAGCGGTGACTGCTTCTGTTTGCTGGGTACACTTGGCTTTAATATCACGGTCTTCAAACACCGCTTCAATCACCAAGTCACAATCCGCTAAATCTGCATAATCCGTGGTGGTTTGAATTTTGTCCAGCAAGGATTGTTTTTTGCTATCATTGCTTCTGCCTTTGGCAATCGCTTTATCCAACAAGTTTTCTGAATACGTTTTGCCTTTATCCGCATTTTCCATCGTGGTATCTAGCAATACCACGTCAATGCCTGCCTTAGCAGAGACATAGGCAATACCTGCACCCATCATCCCTGCACCCAACACACCGACTTTTTTGGTTTGGTATGGCGGGATAGATTTTGGACGAGATTGGCCCTTGTTGATGCTGTTGAGTTGGTGCCAAAGCGTGCCAATCATGTTTTTTGACACTTGTGACATGGCACAGGCGGCAAAATAGCGAGACTCAAGTTGCAGGCCTGTATCGATATCCACTAAGCTACCTTCAAACACACATGATAAAATGTGGGTAATGGCAGGGTAGTTGCCATGCGATTTTTGATTCGCCATCGCAGGGGCAATGCTCAGCATTTGGGCATTTTGCGGGGTTAAGGCGTTACCTTGAGGGATTTTAAAGCCTTTAGCATCCCAAGGCTGCTGAGCGGTTGGATGCTCATGAATCCACTGTTTGGCTTGTTCAATCAGTGACGTTTTATCAGTAACTACCGCATCGATAATGCCAAGCTGATGAGCGGCGTGGGTGGTAAGCTTAGTGCCTTGGGTCATCAGTTCTATAGCTTTTTGCATACCGACAAGACGCATTAAACGCTGCGTACCACCGCCCCCAGGTAACAAGCCCAATTTGACTTCAGGCAGGCCATATTTGGCATTCGGTTGGTCAACGGCAATGCGATAATGACAGCCCAACGCCACTTCAAGCCCGCCACCTAAGGCAGTGCCTGTTAATGCAGCGACGACAGGTTTACCGCAGGTTTCAAGGCTGCGTAACACCTTTTTGAAATGTTCAACAAAATCAAAAGCTTGCTTGGGGGATTGGATATTGGCAAATTGGTCGATATCGGCACCCACGATAAAGCTATCTTTATCGCTGGTGATGATAAGCCCTTTGCTGTCTTTGTCTTCAATAAAACTTTGAGCGATTTTTTCTAAATCATCACTAAAATGCTCATCAAGCACATTCATTTTGCGAGATTGTTGAATGGTCAAAATGACAATATTATCGTCGTCAGTGGCAGAAAAATTGGCCAATTGATTCGCCGCTTGGCTGGTAAGACTGGTCATAGAAACATCCTTTTTTCTTCAGTTTTTTAATTCAATTAAATAGGCGACTTAAACACGTTCAATAATCGTGGCAATACCCATACCGCCACCGACACATAAGGTCGCAAGTCCAGTGGTCAAATCACGACGCTCCAATTCATCTAACAAGGTGTTAATCAAAATTGCCCCTGTTGCGCCTAATGGATGTCCCATAGCAATCGCACCACCGTTGACATTCACGATATCCATATTAAGCCCTAAATCTTTTGCCGTTTTCATTGGCACCGCTGCAAACGCTTCGTTAATTTCCCATAGGTCAATATCGGACACCTGCATATTCGCCCGGGCTAAGGCTTTTCTTGCGGCCAGTGTCGGACCTGTTAGCATAATCGTCGGTTCTGACCCCACCACTGCCGCCATCGTGACTTTGGCGCGGGGTTTTAAATTCGCCGCTTGTCCCGCTGATTGACTACCAAGCAGACATAACGCGGCCCCGTCAACGATACCTGATGAGTTACCGGCATGGTGCACATGGTTAATTTTTTCAATCGTGGCATATTTATCTAAGACTACTTTATCAAAGCCCATTTTTCCTGGCATGGCAAACGAGGGCTTTAATTCTGCCAAGCGTTCAACGCTGGTATCAGCGCGAATGGTTTCGTCATGGTCTAAAATCATCAGACCATTGATATCTTTAACAGGAATAATTGATTTAGCAAAATACCCTTGCTCAGAAGCCTGCTGGGCTCTGCGGTGCGACTCGGTGGCATATGCATCAACATCACTGCGACTAAACCCTTCTAATGTCGCAATCGTATCAGCACCGATGCCTTGTGGGGCAAAGCCGGTGGCGGTATTGACGCGTGGGTCCATGTACCAAGCCCCACCGTCTAACCCCATTTTGACACGGCTCATAGACTCCACGCCACCTGCCACCACCATATCTTCCATGCCCGACATGATTTTGCTTGCGGCTAAATTAATCGACTCTAACCCTGATGCACAAAACCGTGATAGGGTAACACCTGCCACCGATTCTGCCCAACCGGCATCAATTACCGCAATTCGGGCGATATCCGAGCCTTGCTCACCAACAGGGGTGACACAACCTAGTACCACATCATCCACCAACTGTGTGTCCAACTGATTGCGCGACTGTAAATTTGTCAGCAGTTCTCTGATTAACCAAATTGGAGCGACTTGGTGCAAGCTGCCATCGGATTTGCCTTTGCCACGCGGCGTGCGGATAGCATCATAAATATAAGCGGTATTACTCATTTGATTTTCCTTAATCATGATTAAAATTTGTCAATTGCTAATGGCTAATCCTAATATCTGATACCAATATCTAGGCTAGCTAAAAAGTGGCGCAGCCATATAAAACGATGAGTTACATAAAACGAGACGCCAACTCTTTCATGATTTCATTGGTACCGCCATAGATTTTTTGCACTCGGGCATCGGCGTATAATCGGGCAATCGGATACTCCAGCATATAACCATAGCCACCAAATAGCTGTAAACATTCATCCGTGACTTTGGCTTGTTTATCCGTGGTAAAGGCTTTTAATAGAGCGGCATGTTGTACGGTCAGTTTTTTGTTAAGATGGGCCTCGAGTGCCGCATCACACATCGCCCTGACGGCAAGGTAGTCCGCATTACATTCGGCAAGTTTAAATCGGGTATTTTGAAATGACCACACAGGCTTGTTAAAGGCGTGGCGTTCTTTGGTATATTCGATGGTAAGTTCAATCGATTTCTTAATCGCCCCGGCCGCCGCCAAAGCAATGATTAAGCGTTCTTGTGGCAACTCTTGCATCAACTGAATAAAGCCCATGCCTTCAACACTGCCCAATAAGTTTTTTTGTGGGACACGCACATTATTGAAGAACAACTCTGAGGTATCTTGTGACGATAAACCGATTTTCTCTAAGTTGCGACCCCGCTCAAAGCCTGCTAATCCATCGGTTTCTAACACCAAGAGAGAGACACCTTGAGCGCCTTTTTCACGGTCGGTTTTACAAGCGACGATAATTAGGTTGGCTAACTGGCCATTGGTGATAAAAGTTTTAGAACCATTTAAAATGTAGTCATCACCGTCTTTAACGGCATAGGTTTTGATAGCTTGCAAATCTGACCCCGTCCCTGGCTCGGTCATCGCAATTGCACCAACCAATTCGCCCGTTGCCATTTTTGGTAACCAACGCTGTTTTTGCTGTTCACTGCCATGATGCAAGATATAAGGTGCCACAATACCTGAATGCAAAAAGCCACCAAATCCGCTCAAGGCCGCATCGGCTTGGGCATAAATCAATGCCGCTTCATGACGAAAGTCGCCACCGGCACCGCCATACTCTTCAGGCATCGACGCACATAAAAAGCCCATCGAGCCTGCTTCAAGCCATGCTTCTTTATCCATCATGCCGTTTTTTCGCCACTCGATGTCTTTATCGATCCAAGTTTGAAAAAACTTCTTGGCAGTATCTTCTAGCATGGCGACTTCTTCGTTCATCCAGCTTGATTCAAAATGGTTGATCATCCTTGATTCCTCGTTCGTTATTGAGAGATTAATTGAACCGTTATAATAGTAATATTAATTACTACCTTAAAAAATTGCTCAGGTATTTATAGTTATTTATCCTTAAATTATATTATAAAGGTAATTTATATTACCAATGTAATACTAACTAAAAACCCTAAGATTATGATTAAAGAGCCAAATAATGCCGCCATCATAACAAAGATAAAAAATGAGAACAATATTGTCTGCAGATATGGTAACCTATATTACTATTTTTTAAATATCTAAATAGAGAATGTTATGACTGCGTTGAAAAAGCCAATGACGCTTGGACGTCCTAGTAATACAATGGGTGATTTAACCTTACTTGCGCAGATACGACCTGCAACCTTAGATAAAATCGAAAAAAGTGTGATTACACTGTATGCCAGTGGTGAGAGTGAGGTCGCTGCGGATAGTGTGACTATGCAGTCAATTGCAAAACACGCGAACGTGTCACTGCAGACCTTGTATAAATATTTTGGCGATAAAAACACGCTGATTTATGTGATTTTAGATCGAGTGCTTAGTCGCCTAGCCGCTCGAATGATTGACCATTTGAGCGGTATTGATAGTGTCAAAGACCGGCTGCGTAAGACGCTATGGGTGATGTTTGATTTTGTTGACCACAATCCTGATGCGGTATTGTTTTTTTCTACAGCGATTCCTGTCTCCCACTATCAACATATTGCCATTTATGAAAACAAGGATTTGATGGAAGCTTTTTTGCAAGTGTTGTCGGATGGGCAGCAGCGTGGGGAGCTTAATCAAAATGTCTCGCTTAAAACCTTATTAGATGTGTTTATGGGGTTTATCACCCGATTGGGGCTGATGCACGTGTTAAGACACGCTGCCAAACCGATGACAGCTGACTTTGATCCTTTGTTTGATATCCTATGGCAAGCTATTTCACGGCATGACTAAGAGAATAACGCATCTTACAAATACACGAACAACAATCTAGGAATGTTTGTCCGCTATTATTACCCTGAATAAATGAACGGTCCAGCACTGGCTGTAGCGCTTGCGCCCTATGTTTTTCTCTACGCAGAATAGCATTTATCTGTCCACACACCCTTCCGCTATAAATAAACAAAAATTAAAGCGGTTAGCAAATTCCTCTATATTCTTATCAATTATAATTATTAAGCTTTGTTATTATTCTGTGGAATAATAGCGCCATCCGATGATGTTTGATAGCGCTTGATAGCATTTCATATCGAAAAAAATGAAAAATTTTGAGGATAAGGACAAATTGTCCTAAATATTGCATAAGGTGTTGTAATGAAAAAAGTTTCTGCTCTACTTATTTCGGGGTTTAGTATTAGCTTGCTATTAGCAGGTTGCCAGCAAAATACCACCAAATCTGCCAATGCGGCAAACACCAATGAAGCACAGACCAATGACAGTAAGACCGGTGATTCAAAACCACTTGAAGAAGTGCGTATCGGATTACAAAGTTCAGGGGCGTTGGTGTATTTGCGTGAAAGTAAGCTGCTTGAAAAGTCGCTCGAAAAATCAGGCATCAAAGTCAATTGGGTGCAGTTTCAATCGGGACCGCCGATGCTAGAAGCGCTAAATACCAACAATATTGACTTTGGCACCACAGGGGACACGCCGCCCATTTTTGCCCAAGCTGCGGGTAGTAATCTGGTGTATGTGGCCTATGAAAAACCTTCACCACAGTCTGAAGCCGTCATTGTCCCCGCCAATTCAACCTTAAAGTCAGTGGCTGAATTAAAAGGTAAATCTGTGGCGGTGACTAAAGGCTCTAGTGCTAATTATACGTTACTAAAAGCATTGGAACGTGACAAATTGAGTTTTGCTGACATAGATGTCAAGTATTTACAGCCATCTGATGCCCGTGCTGCCTTTGAATCGGGGAAATTGGATGCTTGGACCGTTTGGGAGCCTTATCTATCGAGTGCCAAAATTGAGCTAAAAGCGCGAGTTTTGACCGACGCTACAGGTCTTAAGCCCAATAATACATCGTTTTATTTGGCATCAACGGATTTTGCTCAAAAACACCCCAATGTGATTAAAGACATTGTCAAAGCCATTGATGAAGCGGATAAAGCGATTACCGCTGACCCGGTAACTTTTAGCAAAATGATCCAAAAAGTCACCAATCTAAAACCTGACGTGGCGTTAGCCTCGGTGAAATCAAGAAATTACGGTGTCAACTATATCACCGATGACATCATTCAAGCCCAGCAGCAAGAAGCGGATACTTTTTATAAAAATAAATTGCTGCCAAAACAAATACAGGTAAAAGATATTGTTTGGTATCCACCCAAGTAAAACTATGGCTAGTAAAAAGCTAGTAAAAAAAGAATAGGTAATCTTTATGACGCTAGCTTGCGCTTACTACTTTGAAGCGATACAGCCGACAGTTAAGCTTTTAACAGTCATTAATAAAGTTGCATTGATAAATTTGCAGTGAGAGGTTGTTTATGAAAACGTCAAGTTTTGTTGCGGATAATTCAGTGGTGGTGGCATCAAAGCCGCTACCGACGAAACCGATAAGGGTGAATACGCCAGTCAAGACATTGTCAACCCGCAAGGTTGTTAAAACCCTATTTGGGCGTACAGGGGGTTGGTGGTTGCCGTTACTTATGTTGGCGGGTTGGCAACTGGTAGCAAGTTTTCAATTACTGCCTGAGGCTTACCTTAAAAATATTTCGTCACCCAGTGCCGTTCTTCAAGCGGGCTATGAACTCATAAAAAGTGGTGAGCTTTGGCAGCATCTCGGCATTAGTGCGCTGCGAGCGTTTGCTGGGCTGTTGATTGGCGGGTTGTTTGGGTTAGGGTTTGGACTATTGACCAGCACTTTGCCTGTATTTCGCACGTTATTGGATACCACCTTTCAAATGCTGAGAAACATCCCACATTTGGCATTAATTCCCCTGGTCATCGTGTGGTTTGGGATTGATGAAGTGGCAAAGGTTTTTTTGGTGGCAGTTGGCACATTTTTTCCGATTTATTTGAATACCTATCATGGCGTCCGTAATGTGGATAAACATCTGGTTGAGATGGCAAAAAGCTATGATTTAACAGGTTGGGCATTGTTTAAAGAAGTGATTTTACCTGGGGCATTGCCGAGTATTTTGGTGGGGGTGCGTTTTTCATTGGGCATTATGTGGCTGACGCTGATTGTGGCGGAAACCATTTCGGCCACCACAGGCATTGGGTATTTAGCCATGCACGCTCGCGAGTTTTTTCAAATTGATATCATTATGTTTTCAATCTTGGTTTATGCATTATTAGGGTTTTTAGCCGATTTTATTGCCAAAAAGCTTGAGTTTGTCTGGCTTAAATGGCACCCCGCTTACCAACAAGGAGCACACTAATGTCAACGCAATTGTCAGCACCATTGTCAGCGTCATCCAGAACGGCATCAAAAACCTCAGCAGGATTGGCTTTAAGTTTAACAAATGTGGTCAAAAAATTTGACAATCGAGAAGTCATTAAAAACCTAGATTTGCACATTCAAAGTGGGGATTTTATCGCTATTGTCGGGCACAGTGGCTGTGGTAAATCAACGTTGCTACGTTTACTTGCTCAGTTAGAAACGGCGAGTAGCGGGGAGTTGACAGCCATGTCAATTGCCAATCAAGCAATGTCGCCTCAGGCATGGCGACAATCTACGCGGCTGATGTTTCAAGATGACCGATTATTGCCTTGGAAAACAGTGCTGGAAAATGTGGGGCTTGGGCTAAAAACGCCAGACTGGAAAGCGCAAGCGTTAAAAGCGTTAGCGGAAGTCGGCTTGGCAGAGCGAGCTGATGATTGGCCATCGGCATTGTCAGGGGGGCAAAAGCAGCGAGTGGCTTTGGCCAGAGCGATTATTCATCGTCCCCAGCTGTTGCTACTTGATGAGCCATTGGGGGCGCTAGATGCGTTAACCCGTCTTGATATGCAGCAACTATTGGTCAAATTATGGCAAGAACATCGATTTACGGTGATTTTAGTGACTCATGATGTCAGTGAAGCGGTCATCACTGCTGATAGGGTAATTTTAATTGAACAAGGCAAAATTGGACTAGACTTGCCAATCTTGTTGCCGCATCCCCGTAATAACATGACTAAAACTGCGCCACTTGAGCAAATTGTGCTTGATAAAATTTTAGCGGTGCATTGAGTCTGTCAATCGTTCAATGGCAAGCCACTGACACTTTTTGGCACTCTTTGCCACCCCTTATTTAGCAAAAGCCCATTAAAAAATTAATGGGCTTTTTTAACGATAAACTTAATCGATTTGATTTTTCTGTCTAGGTTAGTCAAAGCTTTGCTCAGCGCTTTTATTGGTGCTAAGTCAGTCAGTAAAAACCATCTAAACGCTATGCGGTCACAGTACCGCCTGTTAGCAGAATTTATTATATTCATATCAGTTATGGTTATTAAGTATAATCAATAATTTATGGAATAATGCCTTTTTTATTTGATGCAAGTGTTAATCGATATTGGGAGAAAGGAGCGTGAGGTCATGAAATTTTTAAAAAATGAGGATAATTGGTCGGTTGTGCTGGGACTATTTATTGTGGTGGTGATTTGCACCTTGTATATATTGCAAATACCTATCACTAACTTAAATGTCAAAATAAAACCTTGGTCAGACTTTAGTGAGCTATTTAACCTAGTTAGCCATTCAATCCTAGGACTGCTAAGCTTAGCGATTGGTTTTGGGTTACTGCTATTTTTGGGTGCCAAATCCGCGCAACCTGAAATAAAGTTACCCCCATTTTTAGCCAAATTTGTCCTATTGTTTTTGATGGCGGCGGGCATTTTGATTTTAAGCAGTAATAAGACTGTCAAAGCATGGCAACTAGAAAGTCCTTTAGTAGCCTTGTTCATAGGTCTGTTACTTGGCAATTTTACCTCAATTGCTGATAAATTAAAGGAAGTGCTGAGAACCGAATACTATGTCAAAATTGGTATTATTTTAATGGGGGCAACCTTACCCTTCACTACGATTTTAAAAGCGGGTCCGGCCGCCATCGTACAAGCCTTAATTGTTTCGGTTGTGACTTTTTCTACCATTTATTTCGTAGCAACAAAAGTGTTCAAGCTTGATAACCGATTTGCAGCGACCCTTGGGGCAGGTGGCTCGGTGTGTGGGGTGTCAGCGTCGATTGCCATTGGCGGTGCCTGTAGAGCAAAGCATGAGCATGTAGCGGCGTCCATTTCGTTGGTGATTGTGTGGGCGGTAATTATGATTTTTGCGCTGCCATTTGCTTGTAAGTTTTTGGATTTGCCACCTGCGATTGCCGGTGCTTGGATTGGAACGTCTGAATTTGCAGATGCTGCTGGCTTTGCAGCAGTTGAAGCGATTGGTAATGAGTCTGCTACCCAAGCTTTTACCTTAATGAAAGTGGTAGGCCGAGATATGTTTGTTGGATTATGGGCATTTTTGGCAGCTTATTTATCAGTCACTGTCTGGGAGCGTGCTTCAACGAACGAGCGAATTGATAAATCAGAGATTTGGCGTCGATTTCCTAAATTTATTATCGGTTTTTTTATTGCCTCAATCATCACGACCTTATTTGTATTGATTGCACCCAACGCTGAAGCCTTTAATAAACAAGCATTGGGTCTTATCAAGGACTATCGCGGTTGGTTTTTTACCTTAACGTTTTTATCCATTGGTATGACAACGCGATTTAAAGCATTGGCAAGCGTGGGCATTAAACCTGTACTTGCGTTTACAGCGGGTGTTTTGGTCAATCTACCGCTGGGCTATTGGCTCTCTAACCATGTGTTTGCAAACTATTGGATAAATTTATGATTACCCAATCAACCACTATCAAAAGTCAAATCCCATTGCCAAAGACGGTGTTAGCACAATTTGGCTTTAGCAATCATTGCTCCCAAGCCGTCTTTGATACGTGGGAGTTAAAAAAAGCCCTCAAAGCAGCGGGTATCGATGAAAATCAATATCAGCTGACAGTAAATTATCACCGACAGTGGGGATATTTTTGATGGTTTGAAAAAACCTATCCCTACAAACTAGCTTTGCTATTAATTTGAAATTTATCCAACAATTTACCTGTTGGTCTAAGCCCTGATATAAGCCCATTAAAAAATTAATGGGCTTTTTTTATGTTCACCCAATCAATCAAATGACATGCTGTTCATCACATTTCTAGCTATCGATAGCAAAATATCTTGGTTATCTTTGCGAAAAAAAATCTTTACCATGATGCCTTATTCAAGCATTTAGCGGTAAGGAATTAGCATGACGGATTTTAATCAGCCACTTGATAAATATGCCAAAGCGCAACGCATTGTCACTGATGAGCAAGCCATTCAAGCTGCCAAGCAAGTGGCGGATTTTGCCCTAATCAATCGCGACGAGCGCGACCAACAGCGACAATTGCCTTTTGCAGTGATGGATCTATTTAGCCAAACTGGGCTTGGCGGCATACGTATTCCCAAACAATATGGCGGCGCCGAAGTGTCAAATCGCACCTTGGCAGAGGTCTTTCGTATTTTGAGCAAAGCCGATGCCAATATTGGATTGATTCCACAAAATCAAATCAGCCTACTCAATATCATCAATATCATCGGCAATGACAGTCAAAAACGCTTTATTTTTGGCGAGATTTTGTCAGGCAGTCGCTTAGCCAATGGCGGGCCAGAACGTGACACCAAAGACAGCAAAACCTTGGCAACGACATTGACCATTGCCAACAATGGTTACTATCTTAACGGGGAAAAATTCTATTCAACAGGCAGCAGTTTTGCTGATTACTTGGCGATTAAAGCGTTACACCCAGCGGGTCATGTGGTACTGACCATTATTGATAAAGCCGCAACGGGCGTTGAGGTGGTAGATGATTGGGATGGTTTTGGACTGCGTACCACCTCAAGCGGCACGGTCAAACTTAACCAAGTCAAAGTCCTACCTGAGCTAATTTTTGATGAGCGCTTGCTTAGCGATGCACCGACCTATCGAGGGGCTTATTCTCAGCTGATACAAGCGGCGATTGATGTCGGGATTGCAGAAGGGGCGTTTGAAGACACCTTAGCTGTGGCAAAAAAAGCCCGTCCCATTGTCGATGCCAATGTCGAAGCTGCGCGCTTTGAGCCGTATTTGCTACAAGTAGTGGGAAAGTTAAAAGTACGCTTGGATGCGGCTACCCTATTACTGCAAGAAGCGGCTGATTATTTGGATGCGCTTGATAGATTGGATTTTGTCACCGCAGAGGAGGCAGCACTCGCGTCTATCAAAGTGGCAGAAGCCAAAGTATATGCCAATGACGCCGCTCTCACGATTTCTGAAAAACTGTTTGAAATTGGCGGTAGTCGTTCATCACTTAGCGAGCATGGCTTGGATCAGCATTGGCGAAATGCCCGCGTGCATACTTTGCATGACCCAGTGCGCTGGAAGTTGCACGCATTGGGCGATTATTACTTAAATCACAAATTGCCCAACCGTCATGCTTGGATTTAGAAAGTAAGGAAAACACCATGTCAGATACCATCACCCGCCCAGTAACGGACGCTCAAGCTTCGCTAGTCAAACCTGCGCCAGTCGCACATATCATCAAGTCGGACAACGAAGCATTAGAAATCGCCTATCAGCTTGCCCAATCGTTTAAACAAGCGCGTATAAAACGAGACCGCGAACGGCTATTACCCTTTGCAGAAATTGAAAGCTTGAGCCAATCAGGGTTATGGGCAATCACCGTGCCAAAACGCTTTGGCGGCGCTGATGTATCAAGTTGGACAGTCGCTCAAATCATTGCGCTGTTGAGTGGTTCAGATGGGGCGATTGGGCAAATTCCGCAAAATCATTACTACGCGTTAGAAGTATTAAAAAACACGGGGACAGAAGCCCAGCAGCAACGCATTTTTGCTGAAGTATTACAAGGGGCGCGGCTAGGCAATGCGCTGGCCGAGTTTAAGCCCAAAAATGCCGTTGATAAAACCACCAAACTCACCTCAACGCTAGGCGGTTATCTAATCAATGGCGAAAAATTTTACTGCACAGGCAGTCTGTTTGCACACCGTATTCCGACCTTGGTAAAAGATAACAACGACCGCGAATTTTTGGCATTTGTGCAGCGAGATGCCAAAGGTCTCACGCTGATTGATGATTGGCAAAGTTTTGGTCAACGTACCACAGGCTCAGGCACGGTATTATTTGACCAAGTTTTTGTGGATAAAGACGATGTCATTGCTTTGGATACAGCCTATCAAATTCCCACGGTTTGCGGGCCATTCGCCCAGCTGTTGCACGCCGCCATTGAGACAGGTATTGCACGTGGGGCGTTTGATGAAACCTTGGTACAAGTGCGGCAAGCTCGTCCTTGGATTGATTCGGGCGTGGATAAAGCCACCGATGACCCACTCACGCTATTGCAAATTGGGCGCAGTGCGGCAGATGTGCGAGCGGTGGAGGTGTTACTCAAACACGCTGCCCAAACCATCGATGCCGCTCGTCCAACGCCCAATGAGCAAAATATTGCCCAAGCGTCATTGGCGGTCGCGGCAGTGCGCGCGTTAAGCACTGAAGTGGCATTAAAAACCTCCTCACAACTCATTGAGCTGGCAGGCAGTCGCGGTAGCCAACGTGACAAAGGGCTAGACCTGTATTGGCGAAACGCACGGGTGCATACCTTACACGATGCGGCACGGTGGAAATACTACTTTATTGCCAACTATGCACTCAATGGGGTATTGCCGCCACGGCGAGGGACGTTGTGATGGGTGAGACGGTAAAAAAAGAAAATAACCCGCCAAAGCCGATTATTCTAAACGCCTTTGATATGAATTGCGCTGGGCATATCAATCATGGTTTGTGGACGCACCCAAGGGATGAATCTTATCGATTCAACGAACTTAGCTATTGGACAGGCTTGGCAAAAACCTTGGAGCAAGGGCTGTTTGATGGGTTGTTTTTGGCGGATATCACAGGCTGTTATGACGTTTATCAACATAACATCGATGTGACCCTTAAAGAGTCGGTGCAATTGCCAAGCCATGACCCGACCACCTTGGTGTCTGCCATGGCGTCGGTGACCGAGCATTTGGGCTTTGGTATCACTGTGAATCTAAGTTATGAGACGCCTTATCAATTTGCTAGACGTATGGCGAGTCTAGATCACTTAACCCAAGGTCGTTTGGGATGGAATATCGTGACAGGGTATTTGGACAGCGCTGAGCGGTTGATTGGTAATCAAGGGCTAAAGGCGCATGATTTACGTTATGAGCAAGCAGACGAGTTTTTGCAGTTGTGCTACCAGTTTTGGGAAGGCTCATGGCAAAACGATGCAGTCAAAATAGACAAACAGGCGCGCATTTTTACTGACCCTGCCAAGGTAAAAGCGATTCACCATCAAGGGCGTTTTTACCAAAGTGACGGCGTTTTTCAAGTGATGCCGTCTATTCAGCGCACGCCGGTGTTATTTCAAGCAGGGGCATCAGCCAAAGGTTTGGCATTTGCCACCCATCATGCCGAGGCGATTTTTATTGGGGGTGGTGAAAAATCAGCGATTAAACGGCAGGTGGAGACGATTCGCCAGTTGGCAAAAGCACAGGGTCGCGATCCCAATGACATCAAAGTGCTGATGGGAATCACAGTAGTAACTGACGAGCGTCACGACCTTGCCCAAGCAAAACTGACAGAATATGAACGCTATGCCAGTAGTGAGGCAGGATTGGCACATTACTCAAGTTCGGTGGGGATTGATTTATCACAGTATGCCGATGATGAGGTGATTGCTTACCAACAAACCAATAGCATTGCGTCGGTGAACCAGCGCTTTCGGCAGCAGCAGGTTACCAAAGCGCAGCTGATAGCCGAGCATCGGTTAGGGGGACGCTATCCGCTAATCGTGGGTGATGGGCGCGAGGTGGCTGAGGCGTTGATAACCTGGGTGGACGAGACAGGAATTGATGGTTTTAACGTCACTCGCACGGTCACGCCTGAGTCTTACGAGGACTTTATCCAGTATGTCATTCCTGAGCTACAACGTCGTGGACGCTTCAAAACCGAATATAAACAAGGCAGTCTACGCCATAAGCTCATTGGCAAAGGTGAGCGGTTACCCAGTTCACACCCAGTGCAAAGCTTTCGATGTTAAGGGCTTGTTTAGAGGACATTTTTTAGTGCTATCAGTTTTTTATGTTTTAAGCAGCTATTTTTAAACCATCATTTTTAAGGAGCTATTATGGCAATCGCAGCAAAACATCGTGCTACTGTTTTAGGGGTAACTATCATTGCTGTCTTGGTGTTACTGAGCGGCTGGGCATTTTACAATAAAAGCCAAGCATCAAACGTCACCAAAGACAATCCGTTAACCATCGGTATTAGCCCGCCTTTTGCCAATCCACTTAAAGAAGCAGTCGCGGCGGCAAAACAGCAAGGTATCAACGTCAAATTGGTCGAGTTTACGGATTGGAATACCCCAAATGTAACACTTAACAGTGGCGACATCGATGCCAATTATTTTCAACATCAGCCGTTTTTAACCAATGCGCTCAAACAGCATCCAGAGTATAAGCTATCGGCTTTGGGGAAAGGGGTTGCCACCCATGTCGGTTTGTATTCTAAAAAATACCAAAGCCTAGCAGCATTGCCGACGCGTGCCCGTGTGGTGGTGCCAAATGACCCTGTTAATCAAGGGCGAGCGCTACTACTGCTGCAACAGGCAAAATTAATTGGGCTAAAAGACCCAAATAATTTTCTGTCTAACTTAAACGATATCAGCAGCAATCCAAAACAATTGCAATTTGTTGAAGTCGAAGGCCCGCAGACCGCAAGAGCGGTTGATGATGCTGATTTGGTGTTTAGCTACCCGCATTATTTGCGCTTAGCCAAAACCATTGACCCTAATCAAGCCTTAATCCTTGATGATACCACCAACAACCGCTATGCGATTTTATTTGTCACTCGGGATGATTTTGCCCAAAAAAATCCTGAGCAAGCCGAACAGCTGAAAAAATTTATTCACATTTATCAAACGTCACCCAACGTAAAACAAGTGCTTGACAAAGAAATCGGGGGAAAACTTTGGTTTCCAGGTTGGACCTCGTAATGCGTTAACAAGTTTTAGCCATAACAATTACAAAGGATCATGCTATGCAGTCGTTTACTCATATTACCCAAGATGACAGTCATTCATCACCTCCCTATATCCGAATCGATAAGGTCAATAAGTTTTATCAAGGACAAGCGCAAACGATTCATGCACTAAAAGATATCTCGCTTGAGGTGCCAACAGGCAAAATTCTGGGTATTATCGGTAAAAGCGGGGCAGGCAAATCATCTTTATTACGCATTATCAACGGCTTGGAGTCGATTAGTGATGGCCATGTTTATATCGATGATAACAATGTGGCCTCACTCAACCAAGCACAGCTGCGACAGCTGCGACAAGGCATTGGTATGATTTTTCAGCATTTTAATCTGCTGTCGAGTAAAACGGTACAAGACAACGTCGCCTTGCCATTAAAAGTCGCCAAGGTAAGTCAGGCTGATATCAATAAACGTGTGGCGCAAGTGCTAGAGATGGTGGGGCTCAGTGATAAAGCATTGATGTATCCTTCTCAGTTATCAGGCGGTCAAAAACAGCGGGTGGGCATTGCCCGGGCGCTCGTGAATGAACCCAAAATTTTATTGTGTGATGAAGCCACGTCAGCACTAGACCCAGAAAGTACCCAGTTAATTTTGCAGTTACTCAAGCAAATTAATAAAAAACTCGGCATTACCATTGTGCTCATTACCCATGAAATGCAAGTCATTCGAGATATTTGTGACCAAGTGATTGTCATTAACCAAGGGCAAATCGTTGAAACAGGACCGGTGTGGAAAGTATTTGCCTCACCCATGCACACCATGACCCAAGAGTTACTAGGCTATAATCAGTCATCCATTGATTTGGGTGAGGATAAACTCACCGACAAGCACAATGCCACTCATACCTTGCTCAACCTAAGATACGTTGCCCCAGTAAAATCTGCGCCTGATTTAAAAGCAATTTTTGCGCAATTTGAAGCGCCCGTCTCTTTGTATCAAAGTCAAGTGGATACCATTCAAGGCTACTTGGTAGGCAATATCGTCGTTGGCGTCGCAACCACGGGTTTAGATGTCGCGCAATTAGCGCATCGCTTGGGAAATCAAATTTTGCATGTGGAGTTAATCGGTTATGCTTGAATTATTACTGACGGGGTTGACTGATACGCTGATTATGGTTGGCGTATCAGCGATTTTAGCGTTTTTATTGGGGTTACCTATCGCATTGGTATTGGTCAATTCAAGCGAGCAAGGTATTGCCCCGTCATTTTTGACCAATCTAAGTTTGGGTTGGTCGGTAAACATAGTGCGTGCTATTCCCTTTTTGATATTGATGGTGGCTATTATTCCAGCCACTCGAATGATTGTCGGTACAAGCTATGGTGTGTGGGCAGCCGTGGTACCGTTAACCTTAGCCGCGACCCCTTTTTTTGCTCGAATTGCCGAAGTGAGTCTGCGTGAAGTTGACCCAGGGCTCATAGAAGCGGCACAAGCGATTGGCTGCAACCGTACACAGATTATTCGGCATGTCTTATTGCCCGAAGCATTGCCTGGCATTATTGCCGGGTTTACCGTGACGATTGTTACCATGATTAATTCGTCTGCCATTGCTGGCGCGATTGGAGCGGGGGGCTTGGGCGATATTGCCTATCGTTATGGCTATCAGCGCTTTGATGTGCAAATGATGGTATCAGTCATTGTCGTTTTGGTGGCATTGGTGATGTTGGTGCAAGCCACAGGCGATAGTCTGGCTCAATGGGTCGATAAACGCCAATTGTAGCTCTGTATTTTTACCACTCTGATATGGCAAATTTGATATAGCAAAAAATCAGCTAAATAATGCAGATATTGTTGTTTCACAAGCGGCTTAATTTTTCGTTTAATGGGGTTATCGACATGTCATCGATTCATCTGATTACACTAAATTAAGGAACAAAGATGTCTATCACTCAAAATCTAACCAATCAACCAAATCCAGCCATGCCACTCAATATCGTTGCGGTATCGGGTGGGCTCAACACACCATCAAAAACCGAAAGTCTGGTGCAAAATATTGTAGATGAATTGGCACAAGCCACACCCATCAATGTACATTTTATCAAGCTGAGTGAAATCGGGCCTTTACTCAGTGGGGCGATTTATCGTAACCAACTGCCAGAGCGAGTACAAAACGACTTGGCAGCGATTGAGGCGGCGGACGCCTTGATTGTAGGAACGCCAGTGTATCGCGCGTCTTTTACCGGATTGTTTAAACACTTATTTGACTTTGTGGAGCAAACCGCGCTTGTGGATGTGCCGGTATTGTTGGCTGCCTCTGGCGGTAGCGATCGTCATGCACTGGTTCTAGAGCACCAGCTTCGCCCATTGTTTAGTTTTTTCCAAGCCCAAACATTGCCAATAGGCGTGTATGCGACGGATAAAGACTTTACCCCAGAATACACCGTCTCAAGCCAACAGTTGCGTGACCGTATTGTGTTAGCGGTGGCGCGCGCGTTGCCGATACTTGAGTGGGCACCCGCCAAAGGCAGACGCGCCCAAGCCATTAAAGAAAAATCGGCGCAAGCCAATCAGCAGTTAGGCATTAATAAACAAGTCGAACAAGCCGAAATATTACCCTCTGTGGCAGTGCCAGATTTATCGAGCGCCGAAGCCAGACTACACCCGCAAACTACTCAATCATCCCCTAAAAACCATCCATCCGTCGCCTGAAGGGCACATGCCTTAGTGTGTATGTGTATTAGCTGACATCACCAGCTCAGTATGAGTAAATATAACCCGAGCAACAAACTGTTTGGGTTATTCTAATTTTGTTTTTTTGTGTGATTGATATATGTAATTTTGGAATATTAATTTGTTTGATAGGCGTTTGTTGTCCTAGGCCGCTCGGCTTACACTAATTTGATTGATTATCAGATTATTTGGGCGAACAGACTATGAATTTTCAACAACTTCGTATTATTCGAGAAAC
>ERZ501012.59-NODE-59-length-30156-cov-28.629547_pt1 | contig 30156 bp, 25 predicted proteins | sample MGYA00248887_ERZ501012 | MGnify/ENA primary metagenome ERZ501012 (study PRJEB25958, sample SAMN03398566) | human skin metagenome | study: EMG produced TPA metagenomics assembly of the Human Skin Microbiome Metagenome (human skin metagenome) data set. | reverse complement strand
ATTACTATTATGCCTTGTTTTATCAGACTTTTTTGTTTTTTTGTCGTGTGCAAAGTAATTGACATTAAAAAAAATAACCGTATAATACGTCTCACTAAATTTACTTCATACGCTAGTAGTCCATTAACGTCTTAGGGTCGTTAGCTCAGTTGGTAGAGCGTCTGCCTTACACGCAGAATGTCGGCGGTTCGAATCCGTCACGACCCACCAAATTCAAACTATAGTTTAAGTGCAAAAAGGCCATTTAGTAATAATTAAATGGCCTTTTTGTCTTTTATTGATTATAAAAAACTGCTAAAAAAAGCCGAGCAATTGCCCGACTTTTTTTAATCGAAAATTATTTCATTAACAACGTATTTACCCGTTTTAGATAACTTGTAGGATCCTCAAGCTGACCGCCCTCGGCAAGTAACGCTTGGTCAAAAATCACTTGAGCCAAATCATCAAACTCGCTTGAGTTTTCCAGTTTTTGAATCAGCGGATGACTTGGATTGACTTCCAAAATTGGCTTGCTTTCGGGTACGGCTTGCCCCATTTGTTTGAGCATTTGCGCCATTTGGGGTGATAACTCGCCTTCTGCCGTGACCAGTAATGCAGGGCTATCGACCAAACGATTGGATACCCGCACATCTTTGGCACGATTACCCAACACGCCTTTAAGCTTTTCAACCACCGGTTTAAAGGTTTCTTCCGCTTTTTTGGCTTCTTCTTTTTCGGCTTCATCGGTCAAGTCGCCCAAATCTACTGCCCCTTTGGCGATATTTTGGAGCGGCGTGCCATCATACTCAAATAAGAAGTTCATCGCCCATTCATCGACACGACTGGTCATCAAGATAACTTCGATGCCTTTTTTCTTAAACAGTTCAAGCTGTGGGCTTGATTTAGCACTGGCTAGGCTTTCGGCAGTCAGATAATAAATTGCTTTTTGACCGTCTTTCATGCGGGCTTTGTAGTCATCAAAGCTGGTCGCCACGTTGTCATCGGTGGTGGTGGCATAGCGAAGTAGTTTAGCGATTTTTTCTTGGTTGCCTTGGTCTTCGCCTAGACCTTCTTTGATGACATCGCCAAATTCGGCATAAAATTGCTTAAATTTGTCTTGTTTATCCGCTTCATCGCTGTTTGCCAAACTTGCTAGCATCGTTAAGACACGGCGGGCGTTACCATCACGGATGGCTTTGACATCACGGCTTTCTTGCAAAATCTCACGGCTGACATTTAGCGGTAAGTCGGCGGTATCAATCACCCCTTTGACAAAGCGTAAATACATCGGCAGCAACTGTTCGGCATCATCCATGATAAACACGCGTTTGACGTACAGTTTTAAGCCGTGTTTTTGCTCACGTTGGTACAAGTCAAAGGGGGCTTTTTTAGGGATGTATAAAAGCTGGGTATATTGTAACCGCCCTTCGACACGGTTATGCGTCCAAGTGAGTGGCTCGTCATAGTCGTGGGTGGTGTTTTTATAAAATTCGATATACTCTTCATCGCTAATTTCTGAAGGCGAGCGAGTCCATAGGGCATTGGCTTGATTGATGGTTTCCCATTCATCGGTGACGACCATTTCACCTTTGGCGGTTTCGCCTGCTTCTTTTTGCTCATCGGTCAGCTCTTCTTCTTGCCATACTTCTTTACGCATTTGGATGGGCAAGCTGATGTGGTCAGAGTATTTATTGACCAACGTTTTGATTTTGTAGCGGTCAAGGTATTCCAAATGCTCATCGGTCAAATGCAAGGTGACAATCGTGCCACGTTCGGGCTTATTGATGGTTTCGGTGGTAAATTCGCCTGTACCGTTCGATACCCAACGCACGCCATTCTCAGCGGGTTCGCCCGCTTTACGGCTTTCGACGGTGATTTTGTCCGCCACGATAAAGCCTGAATAAAAGCCCACGCCAAATTGTCCGATTAAATTACCGTCTTGTTTTTGGGCATCGGAGAGTTTTTCTAAAAAGGCTTTGGTGCCAGATTTGGCAATCGTCCCTAAATGCTCGATGGCATCGGCTTCATTCATACCGATACCGTTGTCGATAAAGCTGATGGTTTTAGCGTCTTTATCGATGTCGATACGCACGTGTAAATCGGCATCGCCCTCAAATAATGCATCGTTTTGGTTGCCTTCAAAACGCAGTTTATCACACGCATCCGAGGCATTAGACACGAGTTCACGCACGAAAATGTCGGCATTTGAATAAAGCGAGTGGGTGACAAGGTGTAACAGTTGAGCGACTTCGGCTTCAAAAATATGTTTGGTTGGATTTGACATTTATTATCTCCATTTAGTTAAATCACTAGAGATAATTAGTGGCTTGCCGATTGGTTTTCAAGTGGCATTGTTAGGTTAAATCTTCTAAATAAAAAATAGTTAAGTAAATAACTAAGATCACATTAAATTTAACAACCTTTAGTTGGATAGTGGATTAAGGTGAAAGTTATGAAATAAATTACACCTTAATGAGGATAAATGGATTAATGTTCTGCTTTGAGATCACAAGTTTTTACTTGCTGGGTATCGCATTTAAGTATTAGTGCATTTTTCTCAAATACACCTTCTACCACATACTGATTACCGATAAATTCTCCTTTACCAAGCTTTTGCCAGCTTAGGATGCCTGGGTCACCTTGCACAAGCATTAATTTTCCAATCCCGTTTTTTTTGCTTTCATAATAGTTGCCTATATATTGGCTACCATTAGACCATGTCATGACACCTTGACCATGCATTAAACCATTATGCCAATTACCTACGTAGGTATCTCCGCTAGACCATTGGTAAGAGCCTTGACCTTCTTGTAATCCTGCTTTAAAGCTACCTTGGTAACTGTCTTTGCCAATAGATTTTCCTTGACCATTTGCCAAACCATTTAAGCAGTGCCCTGTATATTGCCCTCTGATATCAGCATCTTCTACGTAACAGTCACTCGCTGTTGCTGGTAGACTCGTTATAAAATAGCTAATACCCAAAATAAAAAGTGGTAGAAAATTTTTCGCTGGCGAAAAATACATGTGTCGCATATTGACTCCTAATTGCTATTTTAAAATGATAATAAATGAGTTGATTTATCTCAATTTGTAGTAGAATTTCGTAAAGATTTTGGCAAACTAAAGGTCACATCTTCGGCAATGCCTTCAAGCTCGACAGGCTTGTCCCCGCCCCATGCTTGCAAGGTATCAATCACCTCTTGAATCAGCACCTCAGGCGCGGATGCCCCTGCGGTCACGCCCACGGTTTGCACGCCATCAAACCACGCTTTTTGCATTTGGCTGGCATTGTCAATCAAAAACGCCTTTGCCCCCAATCGCTCGGCAAGTTCTCGCAAGCGGTTTGAGTTAGATGAATTGGGCGAGCCGACCACGAGCACCACCTCACACGCCTGTGCCAAATCTTTAACCGCATCTTGGCGGTTTTGGGTGGCGTAGCAAATATCATCTTTACGGGGGGCATGGATATTGGGGAATTTATCCTTTAACGCATCAATCACGCCTGCCGTGTCATCCATCGATAGCGTGGTTTGGGTGACAAATGCCAACTCACTTTCTCTGGGCAAATCAAGCTGAGCAACGTCTTCCACGTCTTCAATCAGATGAATGCGTCCGCCATATTGCGGGTCAAAACGTCCCATCGTGCCTTCGACTTCGGGATGTCCTGCATGACCGATAAGAATGGCATCCATGCCCGTTTTAGCAAATTTATTGACCTCGATATGCACTTTGGTGACGAGCGGGCAAGTGGCATCAAATACGGTCAAATCTCGGCGTTCGGCTTCGTCTTCCACCGCTTTTGATACGCCATGCGCGGAAAAAATCACGATTGAGCCATCAGGCACTTCGTCCAATTCTTCGACAAACACCGCCCCACGGCGTGCCAAATCTTCCACCACAAATTTATTATGCACCACTTCATGACGCACATAAATCGGTGGGGAAAACCGCTCAAGGCAGACATTGACGATTTCGATGGCTCTATCGACGCCTGCACAAAATCCTCGGGGATTGGCAAGTAAAATTTGCATGTAAACTTCCAGTTAGCTAAATAGTTAATAAATAGTGAAATAAATGGCTAATTTTACCTAAATTGTGGGGGAATAACTATTTTTAAATCGTGAAAAATTGATGGAAAATTTGGCGGAAAAATTTTGAAAAAAATAAGCAGGTAAAAAATATCCGTTGTCATCAAACCTTGTTACAATAGGCGATTAAATTTTCGTTGCAAATATATAGTAGGACTATCCATGACCACGGGCTCACTTTTTATCATCACCGCCGCTTCAGGTACAGGCAAAACCTCGCTGGTAAAACAGCTGATTGCTACCACCAATGACCTAGCAGTAAGCGTATCGCACGCCACACGCGAGCCACGCCCTGGCGAGATTAATGGGCAACATTATCACTTTGTCAGCCGTCATGTATTTGGCGAGATGATAAAAAACGGTGAGTTTCTTGAACACGCTGAGGTATTTGATAACTTTTATGGCACATCCGAAAAAAGCGTGGATTATATGCTTGCCAATGGCTTAGACGTGATTTTAGAAATTGACTGGCAAGGGGCGTTGCAAGTACAAAAAATTCGCCCCGATGCGGTGATGATTTTTATTTTACCGCCCGACCGTCAGTCGCTGCGCCAACGCTTATCGAATCGAGGGCAAGACAGTCAAGCGGTGATCGAAAAACGTCTAGCAGGCTCGGTGCGTGAGATGTCGCAATATGTGAATTTTGATTATATTGTGATTAATGATAATTTTGATGTGGCGTTGGCGGAGCTAAAAGCCATTATTATTGCTCATCGTTTGACACTTGCCAAACAGCAAGAACGCCATCAAGCAAGAATTAAGCAATTACTATCAGACGACAGATAACTGACTATCCGTCCATTTAGCGATGGGCAAGATTTGAATTGGTAAAGTATAACCATTTTTAAAAGTATAAATATACGTTTCTGCTTTAACATTAGGCTTGGTAATAATCAGTAAGCGATAATTTTTGATCACATCTTCATCATTTGGGCTATTATTTCTTTGCGTGATCGCCTGCTGGTCAGGCGTTATAAAACCCCATTCATAATGTGCAAAATCATCTTCCAGTTGATTTTGAATTTCCTGTATGACGCCTTCTTCATGAATAGCACTTGGAAAATACAAAATTCTTAACGCTTGAGATTGACTAACATTCATCCCTTTTGTTGCTAAATTAACCATATTTTTCATAGCTTCTGGATATTTGCTAGGAAAATTATTAATAACGATATTTGTATATGCTCTATCAATTTTCAACCAATCAATCGCTTTAGTTATAACTGGCGTGGGTGTGATTTTTGGTGCTGTAACAAGGTTTGTTGTTGGTTGACTAAGGTTAGTTTGACTACAGCCATTTAATATCAATCCAATTAAAAACAATCCTAAAATTTTATTCATTTAAAATTTCCTAAGTTTCGTTTACTTTTATTTATTGAAGCATAACTAAAACCTAAGCTATTCTCTGTCAAAAAATGTTATAAAAATAGCTTTTTAAAAAATCATTGACAAATAGAAAATTTTGATAATTAACATTGAAACCTATTCCCCCAACTCCATATAAAAATCAATTGAAACATATAAAGGAATAACCACAATGCAATTTGATAAATTTACCAATGCGTTACAATCCGCTGTGCAGCAAGCCCAAAGCCTAGCCGTAGGGCGAGACAATACCGCCATTGAACCTGTGCATCTATTATCAGTTTTACTTAATGATGATAGTAACATCAATATCTACGAACAAGCAGGGGCGAACGTGGCGACCTTGCGGGCGGAAGTGCAAAAATCGCTCGATAGTCAAGCTGTTATCGGCACACCGACAGGCGATGTCAATCTGAGCCAAAACACCGTTAAAATCTTAAACCTTGCCGAACGCCACGCCCAAAAAGCGGGCGACCAGTTTTTGGCAGTTGATTGGGTATTAGTGGCATTAGCAGAAACAGGCGACACCGCAAAAATTCTAACCAAAGCGGGCGTGAACGAACCAAAACTACGACAAGTGATTAATTTTATTCGAGGAGGGGACAAAGTGGATAGCCAAAATAGCGAAGACCAACGAGATGCACTCAATAAATACACCATCGACCTGACCGCACGTGCCGAAAGTGGCAAACTTGACCCTGTGATTGGGCGTGATGACGAAATCCGCCGTACCATTCAAGTGTTGGCTAGACGCACCAAAAATAACCCTGTGCTGATTGGTGAACCGGGGGTCGGTAAAACGGCGATTGTCGAAGGACTTGCCCAAAAAATCGTCAATGGCGACGTACCCGAAGGCTTACGCAACAAGCGGGTGTTATCGCTAGACTTAGGGGCGTTAATTGCGGGGGCGAAATTCCGTGGTGAATTTGAAGAGCGCCTAAAAGCCGTGTTAAACGACTTGGCAAAAACCGAAGGGCAAATCATCCTATTTATCGATGAAATCCATACCATGGTCGGGGCAGGCAAGGCAGACGGGGCGATGGATGCGGGTAATATGTTAAAGCCTGCGTTAGCCCGTGGCGAGTTGCATTGTGTCGGAGCGACCACCCTGGATGAGTACCGCCAATATATCGAAAAAGATGCCGCTTTGGAACGCCGTTTCCAAAAAGTCTTGGTCGATGAGCCAACCGTAGAAGACACGATTGCCATTTTGCGTGGGCTAAAAGAGCGTTACGAATTGCACCACGGTGTCGATATCCAAGACAGTGCCATTATCGCCGCCGCCCGCATGAGTAACCGCTACATCACCGACCGTATGTTGCCCGATAAAGCCATTGACTTGATTGACGAAGCAGCTAGCCGTCTAAAAATGGAGCTTGATAGCAAACCCGAAGCCTTGGGCAAACTTGATAGCCGTTTAATTCAGCTAAAAATGCAACGAGAAACCCTAAAAAATGAAGAAGACGAGGGGGCAAAATCTCAGCTTAAACTGCTAGAAAGTCAAATCAGCGAATTAGAAAAAGAATACGCCGATTTAAATGAAATTTGGCAAGCAGAAAAAGCCTTGGTCAAAGGTAGCCAACAACTCAAAGACGAGCTGGACAAAGCCCGTATCGCCTACGACAAAGCCCAACGCGAAGGCGACTACGAAACCATGAGTAAGCTACAATACGAAACCATTCCGCAGTTAGAAAAACGCATTAAAGAATCGGATTTAGCCGAAAGTAACGTAGAAAATAAAGTCGAAAACCAAGGCGTTAAACTACTACGCAACAAAGTCACCGAAAACGAAGTGGCGGAAGTGGTATCGGCGGCGACAGGTATCCCCGTTGCCAAAATGATGCAAGGCGAACGAGAAAAACTCCTCCACATGGAAGACAAACTCCACGAGCGTGTGGTCGGTCAAGACGAAGCGGTCAAAGCCGTCGCCGATGCGGTACGCCGTAGTCGTGCGGGGTTATCTGACCCAAATCGCCCAAGCGGTTCGTTCTTGTTCCTAGGGCCGACAGGGGTGGGTAAAACCGAACTGACCAAGTCGCTGGCTAATTTCTTGTTTGATGATGAAAATGCCATGATTCGCATTGATATGTCAGAGTTTATGGAAAAGCACAGCGTTAGCCGTCTGGTTGGGGCACCTCCAGGGTATATTGGCTATGAAGAAGGTGGGGTATTAACTGAAGCGGTACGCCGTAAACCTTATAGCGTGGTGCTATTTGACGAAGTGGAAAAAGCCCATCCCGATGTGTTTAACATCTTACTGCAAGTATTGGATGATGGGCGTTTGACTGATAGTCAAGGGCGATTGATTGACTTTAAAAATACGGTGATTATCATGACCTCAAATCTTGGCTCGCATAAAATCCAAGAGATGGCAGGCGATACCTATGAAGAAATCAAAAATGCGGTGATGACCTCGGTGAATCAGCATTTCCGTCCTGAATTTATCAACCGTATCGATGAAATTGTGGTATTCCATCCGCTAGGGCAAGAGCAAATGGCAGGTATTGCCAATATCCAACTCTCTCGCTTGCGTAAACGTCTGCAAGAGCGTGAGCTTCATATCGTATTGTCGGATGAAGCGATGACACAATTGGTCGCGGTGGGATATGACCCGGTGTTTGGGGCAAGACCACTAAAACGGGCGATACAGCAAGAGATCGAAAATCCGCTATCGGTGAAATTGTTGTCAGGCGAATTTGTCGCTGGTGATACTATCAAGGTCGATGTCGATGCCCAAGGACGTTTAAGCTTTGATAAATTGCGTTTAAGCTAAACTAATCCCAATCAAAAAAACCGCTTTCGCAACAAAGCGGTTTTTTTTCGCCTAAAATTTTTTAATTATCGTATAATTAACGGTTAAATTTGAAAATTGAGGAAATACAATGTCTATCAAATCCGACCGCTGGATACGCCAAATGGCACAAAAACATGGCATGATTGAGCCGTTTGAAGCAGGGCAAGTGCGGGTCAATGAACAGGGAGATAAACTCGTCAGCTATGGCACCTCAAGTTATGGCTACGATGTCCGCTGTGCCCGTGAGTTCAAAGTCTTTACCAATGTGCATTCAGCGATTGTTGACCCAAAAAACTTTGATGAACGCAGTTTTATTGACATTGTGGGCGATGAGTGTATTATTCCGCCCAATTCATTTGCCCTTGCTCGCACAGTGGAATATTTTCGTATTCCGCGTGATGTACTCACCATTTGTCTAGGTAAATCGACCTATGCCCGCTGTGGTATCATTGTCAATGTCACGCCGCTTGAGCCAGAATGGGAAGGGCATGTGACGCTTGAATTTAGTAATACCACCAATTTACCCGCACGAATTTATGCCGGTGAAGGTGTGGCGCAGATGCTATTCTTCCAAAGCGATGCCGATGATGTGTGTGAGACCTCATATAAAGACCGTGGCGGCAAATACCAAGGTCAAATAGGTGTCACTTTACCCAAAGCTTAAACATGTTTTACGGTTTAAAATTCATAACAATTACCCACTTCGGTGGGTTTTATAGTTTAAATGCATTAAACCTTCTCAAACCCGTCAGTTAAATTGTAATCTTTAATCACGAAAGTTAAGCGATGTTTTTACACTAGCTTACAACTCCTTAACCCATTATTAGCCTTAATATGCCATACTATTTAAGCTCCACCAATAAACTGTAAACATAACAATTTACTAAACAATAAGGTAAAAAACAATGATTGAACTGAGCAAAAACTTCGTGGCGTTAAATATGGCAAAATTCATTTATGAAGAAGAAGCCAAGCTAAGCCCTAATAAACACAAACAAGAAAGCGATATCAAAGAATACATTTTTGCATTGTATGAAGAATGCGTCGCAGTAATTGAAGAAAATGATTCACTAGATTATGAATATGAAGAAATAGATTTTGATGAAGATGAGTCACTGGCAGATGAGGACGATAATACCCTTCGTTAACATCAAGCTTTATTGATGATATAAGCTAATAAAAAAAATCGGCGACAAGCGCCGATTTTTTTTCATCAAATCAAATTACGCAATAGTCGCTGTAAAGTAATCTTGACTAAATGCAGTGATGGGCTGACTGGTTGCTTTGACCATCGCAATATGGGCATCAAGTCGGGGCAACATCCGCCCGATAAAGTAGTCAGCAAGTTTGGTTTTATTGGTATAAAACGCCCCGTCTTTGCCGTTTGCTGCCTCGACCATCAAGCCAAACATATAGGCAAAACTCACCCAACCAAACGCTTGTAGATAATCCACCGCACAACCGTTAATTTCTTCTTTAATACTGCTGACGTTGGTCAATACCGACTTGGTCAAATCTTGTAGTTTATCGGCACTGGTCAAAATCACTTGTTTGATGGCGTGGTTGGCCTGCATACCGTTGGCAAAATCTCGCATTTCAGCCAAGTAAGCTTGCACAGACGCGCCGCCATTTTTAGCCACTTTACGACCCAATAAATCCAGCGATTGAATGCCATTGGTGCCTTCATAAATTTGGGCAATGCGGGTATCCCGCACAATTTGCTCCATGCCCCATTCACGAATATAGCCGTGACCGCCAAAACATTGCTGGGCATCAATTGTCGCCTCGAGCCCACGATCAGTTAGAAACGCTTTAGCAACAGGCGTCAATAATGCCACACGATCATTGGCGTGTTTTTTTACCGTGTCATCATCGCTAAACTTTGCCATATCCAGCTGTTTGGCGACATACATGGCAAAACAGCGTGATGCTTCACTTGTCACTTTGGCATTAAGTAACATACGCTTGACATCGGCATGATGAATGATGGCATCAGCAGGTTTTTCAGGTGAAATAATGGCAGTATCTGAGCGACCTTGTCCACGGTCAATGGCATACGCCACTGCATTTTGGTATGCCAGTTCTGTGCCGCCAATGCCTTGTAAACCCATAGTGAGGCGTTCATAGTTCATCATAATAAACATCGAGGCAAGCCCCGTATTTTCTGCCCCAATCATCCAGCCTTTGGCATTGTCAAAGTTCATTACACAAGTCGCTGAGGCTTTGATGCCCATTTTATGTTCAATCGAGCCTGCTTGTACTGTATTGCGTTCACCCAGTGAGCCATCGGCATTGACCAAAAATTTTGGCACAATAAACAACGAAATCCCTTTTGACCCTGCGGGGGCATTGGGGGTTTTGGCCAGTACTAAGTGAATGATATTGCTGGATAAATCGTGTTCGCCTGCGGTGATAAAAATTTTAGTGCCGGTGATATTGTAGCTGCCGTCTTCATTGGGTACCGCTTTGGTTTTGATAATACCTAAATCCGTGCCTGCGTGTGGCTCGGTCAAGCACATTGTCCCTGTCCATTCGCCTGAATAGATTTTTTCAAGATAGGTTTGTTTTTGTTCCTCTGAGCCTGCATTTAGTAGGCACATCGACGCACCGCCCGATAGATTGGGATAGAGCGCAAACGACTGGTTGGTGGTAAAGACCATTTCTTCAGCAAGCATGGTCACCATTTTAGGCATGCCTTGCCCGCCATATTCGGGATCACCACCCAAGCCAATCCAGCCACCTTCGGCATACGCTTGAAACGCTTCTTTAAAACCTTGTGGCGTTTTGACTTTACCATCACCTAGATATTGTGCGCCTTCTTCATCGCCCGAACGATTAAGTGGTAGTAAGGTATTTTTGGCAAATTTTGCCATCTCTTCAAGCACCATATTGACCGTGTCGCTATCAACATGCGCAAGGCGCTCGTTGTTTTGCCAAAATTGTTCGGCATTAAACACGTCATTGAGAATAAATTTCATGTCTTGAAGTGGGGCATTGTAATTTGGCATTTAGTGTTCCTTTTTATTAAATATCTTTGAAAAGATAGCAAAAAAATTGGCGATAGATGGGTATAGTTTACCATTGAAAACAACAATTAACGTGTGACTTGTTAGTCAATTTTTACACCATAGTCAGAAGCAGAATGCATCGCCAAACATAATAGTAATAATAATACAGTAGCGTTAAAAAGTGGTGATATTTTTGAGTAATTTATGCAGGATAATTGCTTGAAAGATAGGTTAACCTAGAAGTTTGTAACATTGTAAAAAAGGGTGTATTGTATTAATACACCCTTTTTTTAAACAAAAGTTTATATATTAAAATACAAACTCATCAACTTCCATCGCCATAAATGGCTCAAGTCCGCTTTCAATACGTTTAACATAGGTTAAAGTGCGAGGCAATAACTTGGCATAATAAAACTGAGCCGTTTTGATTTTAGCTTGGTAAAATTTGGTTTCGGTGGTATCACCTTGTAATGCCGCTTGAGCGACCGCTGCCATACGTGCCCATAAATAAGCAAGGGTCACATAGCCACTGTAATATAAATAATCCACTGCTGCAGCTCCGACAGCTTCGGGATTTTCGGTGGCTTGCATACCAATACGCGCGGTCAAATCACCCCATTCTTTATTAAGACGCGCAAGCGGACGGACAAATTGTCCCATTTCATCATTCTCTTTATGCTCTTCGCAGAACTTGTAAATGACTTTGCTAAAGTTGGCAAGCAATTTACCCTGTGAGCCAAGCACTTTACGACCGATTAAATCCATCGCTTGGATCTCAGTGGTGCCTTCATATAGGCAGGCAATACGAGTATCACGCACGTTTTGTTCCATGCCCCATTCACGAATAAAACCGTGACCACCATACACTTGTACGCCATGGTTGGCTGCTTCATAGCCTGTTTCGGTCAAGAAAGCTTTGGCAATTGGGGTAAGTAGGGAGAGCATTTGGTCAGCGTATTCGCGCTCACTGCCTTCACCTTTACTGACCACATCTGCAAATTGTGATAGGTAATACACCAACGCACGACCACCTTCGGCAAAGGCTTTACAGGTTAAAACCATATTGCGTACCGCAGGGTGGACAATAATTGGGTCAGCAGGTTGGTCTGGGAATTTTGCTCCGCTTAAAGCACGCATAGCTAAGCGATCTTTGGCATAATTCAAACCCCCTTGAAATGCCACTTCTGAGGCAGTCAAACCTTGAATAGCCGTACCAATACGCGCGGTATTCATAAAGGTAAACATCGCATTTAAGCCACGATTAGGCTCAGCAATCAAATAGCCTTTGGCCTTATCAAAATTCATCACACAAGTGGCTGAGGCTTTAATGCCCATTTTATGTTCGATTGAGCCACAAGTGACGGCATTTCGCTCACCAACACTGCCATCATCATTGACATTAAATTTTGGTACGATAAATAAAGAAATGCCTTTGGTACCTTGTGGAGCACCTGGGAGACGCGCCAATACAATGTGCACGATATTTTCTGCCATATCATGCTCACCTGCCGAAATAAAGATTTTTTGACCTGTAATGGCATAAGAGCCATCCGCATTTGGCTCGGCTTTGGTGCGGATAATACCTAAGTCTGAGCCGGCATGCGCTTCAGTTAAGCACATTGTACCGGTCCACTCACCGCTCACAAGTTTTACAAGATATTTTTGTTTTTGCTCATCTGTGCCATGATGCTCAAGGGTACGAATCGCGCCTTCTGACAAACCAGGATACATTGAAAATGACCAGTTAGCCGAACCCATCATCTCGCTGATAACTGAGCCAAGCGAGATTGGCATGGCTTGACCGCCAAATTCTTCATCGGCACACAATGAAGGAAATCCCAATTCACAGTATTGTTGATACGCTTCTTTAAAGCCTTTTGGGGTGGTAACAACGCCATTGTCAAAATGACAGCCTTCTTCATCTCCCGTGCGGTTGAGCGGCGATAATTCATTTTCGGCAAAGCTTGCCCCAGCTTCCACAAAGCTATCAAGGGTATCTTTATCCGTGCCTGCATAGGCAGGAATGGTTTTATAATGTGCTTCAAATTTTAATAGTTCGTGCATGACGAATTTAATATCACGGGTGGGGGCTTTATATTGCATATTGGCTTCCTATTTTTAGCTGATTTTAGCTTTTGAACTGCGAATAAAACAAGTTGTATCAAAATGTGTTCTACAAAAGAGGTGAGTAGCTTGACGAATAATAAGCGATATTCTTGTCGCATTGATAGGGGTTTAAGATAGGTAAAATTGATAAAACTTACAAGCCAAAAGCCTTGACTATAAGGTCACAAAAAGCAAATTTTTTGGCTTGAAATCCGTGATTAAAGTGAATAAAGTTCACACTAAGGAACAACCTTCATGTTAGTTTGCGCATAACGTGCGTTAAAATCTTGGGCTAAGCTGGGGTTAGCAACAAAATTAGCTTGTAACCAGTCGGTCGCTTGTTGCGCAGACATGGGTTTGCCATAAAAATAGCCTTGAATGCCATCACAATTGATGGCTTGCAAAAAATCATATTGCGCTTGGGTTTCTACCCCTTCCGCTATGACTTGAATGTTAAGCTCGTGTGCCAAATTTACCATAGATTTGACCAACGCCTGTTTTTTGGGTTGCTGCAACATATCTTGGATAAATAATTTATCAATTTTGATCATGCTAATCGGATATTCTGCCAAATAACTTAACGATGAGTAGCCTTTACCAAAATCATCAATCGCCAGATTAATCCCCGCATCTCGCAGCTTTTGTAATGCATTGAAGGCTTTAGGTTTGTCAATTAAGCGGGCAATTTCGGTCAGTTCAAGCTCGATATGCTCACAAAGACACGGGTAAGTGTCCAATAATTTAAAAATAAATTGTAAAAATCGCTCCGTGGTAAGCTGTCTAGCATCGATATTGATACACACAACACACTGATAACCCATACTTTTCCAGTATACTAATTGAGACACGGATAAATTAATAATCGTTTCAAACAACTGTTGTGACATGCCTTGTATCACATCATCCAAAAAATCCTGCGGTGTTAGTGTCCCCAAAATTGGATGCTGCCATCGTACCAATGCCTCAAACATGGGCTTATCTGGGTCAGCCAATAGTTTTTTTGGCTGAAAAAACGGCACAATTTGGGCATCTTGTAACGCACGATTAAATGCACTCGATAAATGCGTGTCTTGAAATAACGTATTGCGATGCGATTTTTCATACCACACAATGTCATCCCCGCCGATCAACCGCGCTTGTTTTAGCGCAGTTTCTGCTTGCGTGATAAGACTTTCGGCAGAGGTTGAATCTCTAGGGTACAAAGACACACCAACCGAAACCCTGACATAAATGTACGGGTAATTCGCAATAAAAAACGGCATCTCAAATAATTGGCTTAGCTGATCCAGGTAGCGATAAGCAGCCGCTAGCTCATCAACTTCCAAAAAAATCCCGAAATTGTCACCGCCAAAACGTGAAAACATAATCAATCGGCAATGCTTGGGCGGCGTTAACACATTAATACGTTGTACAAACAGCTTTAATAGCTCATCGGTCGCTTGAATGCCGATACTCTCATTAAAGGCTTGTAAGCGGTCTATGTTTAGCCGTATCACCAATAATTGACGATTCGGGTCTTTGTTCTGCTCGCTAACTTTGATCGCAATTTGCAATGAATCGACAAAATTGCTCAATGTCGGTAAGTGAGTCAGCGGGTCATATTGCAAAAGATTTTCAATATCTTGGCGTATCTCATATTGGTGATTGACATCGACCAAACTGCCAACATATACCAGCACCTCATCAAGTTGCACGGCATGAATTCGTAGTCGCCCTAAAATAGACTTACCGCCTCGGTTCTCAAATGACACCAATTTATCAACCGGTTGAAAGCGTTGAAGTTTTTCCTCAATTTCATTAAACACTATTTGATAATACGGGGGATAAAAATCAATTGGATGAAACGAGAACAGTTTGCCCAAAACTTCTTCTCGAGGCAGGCGAGTGATTTGTAAAAATTTTTCACTCACGCTTACATAGCATAGCTTCTCATCGAGTACAAAAAGCCCCTCGGACAATAAACCAAATAACTGCTCACTTAAGGCACTAATTTGCGAGGTGGTAAAATTCTTACGGAAAAAGCCGGTTAACGAATAAAAATTACTTTCTGAGAGCATCGAAGCGCGGCGATAAATCGAAGATTTTAAAGTTGGCAAGGTAGGAAGAATGAGATTGGCAGCCATAATCACTCACTTACAACGGGGCTAGAGATGAAAAAAATTTTGATTGGCTAGCCAAGGCGAGGGTTTGCAGGGTCGCTAAAGCTACGACGGGTGCAGTCTCTGTTCTTAGCACCCGTTCGCCGATTTGCCAAGGTAAAAAACCTTGCTCACAAGCTTGCGTAATTTCTTCTGCACTTAATCCACCTTCTGCACCAATCAATAAATGAAATTTGGGAGCGCTAACTGTTTGAAATTGCTCGCAAATAGTAGTATAAACCGACTTATCATGTCCATCTTTACGCGCATGAGGCACGGCAAGCACCAACTTTAACACCGTTGGCTGAGCCATAGGTTGCTTGGTATATTTACTAAAATTTTGCTCGCTATTTAAATTATCAATATTTGTTGTTAATTGCAATACCCAATTATCAAGCGGTAGTGGTGATAAGATAAGCGGCACTATATTTAGCCCACATTGCTCACACGCGGCAATAGCCACGCCTTGCCAATGATCGAGCTTTTTTTCGATTTGGTCGGGCTTTAGACGCACTTCACAACGCTCACTGGTCAGTAATTGAATAGCGGTCACGCCCATTTCGGTCATTTTCTGGATAGCATAATCCATGCGCTCACCACGGCTCATCACTAAGCCTATCGTGACATGATACGGCAAAGCACGATTGATGGGGTCAAAATTTTCGACTTGAACCTCCGCCGATTTCTTATCAACTTGGGTCAAAGTAACGGTATATTCCCCGCCTTGCCCATCAAAAAAAATCGCTTGTTCACCCACGTTTGCCCGCAATACTTTGCACCAATGGTGAAAAATGTCATCGGTAACGGGTAAAGTTTCTCCAACCTTTAACACCTTGATTTGCTGGTAAAAAAATCGCCGCATGGTTAAGCGCCTAATTTATGTTGATACAGGTCAAAATTTTCACTATCAAAACACACAAATCGAATTTCTTCTAAGTCACCCATGTTGTTATGCTTGATAAAATCCTGCACCGCTGTTATCGCGACTTCACACGCCAACGCTTTGGGAAAGTGATACACGCCTGTGGAAATATTAGGAAAAGCAATCGATTGGGCTTGGTGTTTAACTGCCAATCTTAATGATTCACGATAACAGCTTGCCAACAGTTCGGCTTCGTTGTGCGTGCCGTCTTGCCATAACGAACCGACCGTGTGAATGACATATTTGGCGGGCAAGTTGCCTGCGGTGGTGATGACGGCTTGTCCTGTGGGGAGTTTGCCTTGAGTGGCTCGGATGTGCTTACATTCCTCCAAAATCGCCGAACCGCCTTTACGGTGAATTGCCCCATCAACCCCGCCCCCGCCCAGTAGCGAGGCATTGGCGGCATTGACGATAATATCAACAGTTTGCGTGGTGATATCGCCTTGAATAACGGTGATTTTCATGAGGTTTCCTTAAGGCAAATTAACAAAATCGTTTTTACTATTAAAGTGATTTTCTACCAAATATCTTACTCCCGATTTTAACACATTAAACACTTCGCCTAATTCCTCAATCGTAGTGCAATACGGCGGTATTAAATACACATGATTGCCAATCGGACGTATCAGTACCCCTTGCTCTGCTGAATAATTTAGACAAAACTCTGCCAACGCCTTGCCGCGATTATCGGCAAAATCTAGCGTAAACGCCACTATCATCCCCGTTTGCCGAATATCTTTAACTGGCAAATCTGAATTTTCCAATTCGGCTAACTGCTTGGCAAAAAAGGCGATTTTTTCTTGATTATGCTCAATTACCTTTTCTTGCTCAAAAATTTCCAGCGAGGCGAGGGCAGCCGCACACGCCAGCGGATTACCTGTAAAGCTGTGCGAATGTAAAAAGCCTTTTGCCACATCGGCATCATAAAAGGCGTTATAAATTGTGTCCGTCGTCATCACGCACGACATCGGCAGATAACCTGCGGTCAAGCCTTTGGATAAACAGATAAAATCCGGACAAAGGGTGTCTTTTTCAGCCGCATCCGCTAACGTCAACATCTGCTCCACCGCAAACATTGTGCCTGTACGACCAAATCCCACGGCAATTTCATCATAAATCACATGGATATTATAGGTTTTAGCCAGTTTGGCAACGCCCAATAAATAGTTGGGCGAATACATCGCCATCCCTGTCGCCCCTTGTACTAATGGTTCAAGAATGATGGCACAAATCTGCTCGCTTTGATTTTGCAAAACTATTTCTAATTTTGCTAAACAATCTTTTTCGTAGTCGCTCGCTGTCATATCCGCCGGTTTAAAGAGATGAGCGGGCGAGGGGACACGGATTTGTGATACGATTAAGTCTTTGTATTGCTTGCTAAACAGCGGAATATCGGTCACTGACAGACTGCCTACCGTTTCGCCATGATAACCATGTTCCAGCGAGATAAACTTTTTCTTAGCGTTAAAGCCTTGTTGCTGAAAAAATTGTAAACTCATTTTTAATGCCACTTCCACCGCTGCCGAGCCACTGTCGGCAAAAAACGCCTTGGTCAACGGTTTTGGTGTGATAGCAACTAGCTTTTCGGCCAGTTCAATAATCGGCGGATGAGTGATGCTGGCGGTTAAGGTATGCTCAAGGGTCTCAAGTTGGGTGTTGATTTTTTGGTTGATAGACGGGTGACAATGCCCGTGTAGATTGACCCACCAAGAGCTTATCATGTCGAGGTAGGCTTTGCCATTGCTGTCAAATAGCTTGTTGCCTTGGGCTTTGACAAGGTGTAGTGGGGGATGATTTTCGAGGGCTTGCATCTGGGTGCAAGGTAACCAAAGTGCTGTGTTCATAATAGCCTCAGAGTGTTTTGGGCATTTTAGCACTTTTTATAAAACAACCGCCACAGTCAGTAGCGGTGATGATAAAATTAAAAACGTTTGCAACGAGCAGTCGGTATTAAAATTACAACCACGCCACCACCGCTTCCGCCAATGCCTTAGTACTCATAGGATTTTGCCCAGTCAATAGATTACCATCAATTTCAACATGGCTGGTCATGGGAATAAGGTTTTTATTGTAATTTGCCCCACGTTGTGCCAGTTGCTCTTCAAGGTTAAACGGCACATCCTTTTGACGAAAAGCCAAATATTCTTCAGCCCAGCTATAGCCTGTAAGTTTTTTATCTTTAATCATCAACTCACCGTTAGACAATCGAACGTTGAGTAATCCTGACGGTCCATGACACACCGCACTCACCAATTTACCCGCTTCAAAGTAATAAGCAATCAACTTTTGCAAATCGACATTCTCTGGAAAATCAAACATAGTGCCATGACCACCCGTCAAATAAATACCGTCATAATCGCCGGCATTGATGTCACTAAACGCCAACGTATTATCCAAAAGCTGCATAAAATCAGCGTTTTTATAATACGATTCTGTCAAACTATCCAAAAATAACGGCTTTAAACTTTCTGGGTCAAGCGGTATTTTGCCACCGTTTGGACTAGCGAGTGTTAATTCGTGTCCCGCCTGTTTTGTAATATCATAAAAATGTACCAACTCGCTTAGCCACAGCCCCGTCAATAATGGACGGCTTTCATAATGATCGTGATTGGTAATGCCGATAATTAGCTTTGCCATAATAAACTCGCTTAACAATAAAGTGGATTTTAACCAGTAAATTATAAGTGAAGGTGAGCAAAAAAAATGGCGTTAAATAATAAACTTGCACGGTTGTTACCATTATTGACAAAAACACAATAAATTATTGCTAGCAAATGCTACTATCAACTATGGCTTAAACCAACCCCAATGCCTCGACCAATTCTTTATTGGGATTAACATGATTCATACTATAAAAATGCAGCGATGGCACACCCTCAGCAATTAATCGCTCACATAGCTTTAGCACCACCTCAAAACCGAACGCTTTAATGGCTTTTTTATTATCGTCAAAATCCGCCAACTGTTTACGGATAAATCGGGGAATATCTGCCCCACAACCATCGGCAAAACGGATTAAGTTTGCCGCATTGGTAATCGGCATAATCCCTGCGATAATCGGGAAATTATCTTGGGTCACACCTTGTTTGGCAAGCGCATCACGCAAATATAAATAACTATCAGCATTATAAAAAAATTGGGTGATTGCCTCATCTGCCCCTGCACGGTATTTATTGACCAAGTTTTGTATATCAGATTCAAAATTTTTGGCTTGCGGATGCATTTCTGGGTAGGCTGCGACCTTGATACGAAAATAATCGCCCGAATGCTCTCGGATAAATTCTACCAAATCCACCGCAAATGGCAATTCACCTAAACCCACCATGCCCGATGGCAAATCTCCCCGCAAGGCAACCAAGCGGTTGATGCCAAGCGTTTTATAATAGTCTAATAGCTCACCAATCTCAGCCTTATCATCGCCAATACAAGATAAATGTGGCGTGATCGGCGTGGCGCTTTTTTTACTTAAGCTTTCAACAATGCCCAAGGTGCGTTCTCGGGTCGAACCGCCCGCTCCATACGTCACGCTAAAATATTGTGGCTTTAATACGTTAAGCTGCTCAAAGGTGGTCAATAACTTGGCTTGCCCTTCCTCAGTTTGAGTTGGGAAAAATTCAAAGGAAAACGGTGTTTTATTACTGGTATTCGTGGCTTTTTTGGTTGCTACCGTTGTCGTAGGGCTAACCGATAAAGCGGATTCGCTGACTGGCGCAGGTTCAGTGATAGGGTTGGCTAAGTCAATTTTGAGGGCATTTAGCAGTTGTTCGATATCATGAATTCGCTGTAAATTACTAAAATTTGGGTTACCAAGGTTATGAGAGCTCATACGCTATTCCAAAAATAACTAAATTAAAAATTTTATCATAGCATGACTTAACTTGCATAAAATTGAATTTTTTTAGCTTTAACATGAAAAAATTTGCTCAAATTTCGATAAATAATCATCAATGAGGGATAAAAAGTTGAAAAAATACTTACTTAATTTAACCAAATTTATCCATAAAATTGGCTAGTCAAACGTTGAGTTTAGCTATAGAATTTAGAAATTGTTAATAATCATTAATTTTATTTAGTTATATTAAAATTTCAATACGCAAACACTAAAGGAATACGATTATGTCTATCAATCGTCGTCATCTATTAAAATATATGGCTGCCGTAGGCGCCGTTGCTAGCCTTACTCGTGTTAGTCAGGCACAAGAATACGCCAATGCTGAATTTTCTGAGCCTGCCCCTGTTGGTAATGACACATGGAAGACAGGCACCAAGCTTGTGTTATTGGGCACCCAAGGCGGGCCTATCATGAATACCCAACGGATGATGACCTCACAAGCCATCATGGTCAATGGCAAAATGCACTTGGTGGACTTTGGCTATGGGACGTTACAGCGTCTGGCAGAAATGCAAATTCCCGTTGATGTGCTAAAAAATCTGTATCTGACCCATCATCATTCCGACCACATGATGGATTTACCCGCCATTATGAATGTGACATGGGCGTCTGGGGTGAAAGGGCCGATTGGCGTGTATGCTCCCAAGCCCATTGATAAGGCATTAAAAGGGGCGGTACAAACCTTTAGCGAAGATTATCGCTTGCGAGGGCGGGGTGGACGTTTTGAGCCTGTCGAAAAACTATTTATTCCCCATACCATTGCCAAATCCCAAGCCATTGTCAGCAAGCCTACCTTGGTGTATCAAGACGATAATATCAAGGTTACCGGTATTAAAGTGCCGCATAGCGCGTTTGATTTGGCATTGGGCTTGCGTTTTGATACCAAAGAACGCTCAATCGCTATCTCAGGCGATACCGGCTATTCTGACCACGTGGTTAGTCTGGCAAAAGGCGCAGACATCCTCGTGCATGAGGCGATGTATTGGCCAGGAATCGAAAAAATGCTGCTTGAGCGGGGTAAGGGCACGGTCTCAGACAGTCAAAAACAGTATTTTCTCCATGATCATACCACCGCCGAAGATGCGGGGCGTACCGCAGCCCAAGCAGGGGTTAAGACTTTGGTGCTCACTCACTTGATTGGGGGCCAGACCCTGTCACTGATGAGCAGTGGATAGCCGCTGCCAAAAAATACTTTGACGGTGAGGTCATCGTGGGACGTGACCGTTTAATTATTTAGTTCAATCTTGACTAAACCTAAACAACTTGGACAAGGGTTCAGTAAAGTGTTACCCATAAAAAATGGACTCAATCAATTAGTCCATTTTTCTTAATGATATTTTAATGTTAATACTTATAACTTTCTGGTTTAAAAGGTCCTTCGACAGGCACCCCGATATAATCGGCTTGTTCCTTAGTCAGTTTGGTAATAACACCATTAAAACCTGCCACCATCGCGGCTGCCACTTCTTCATCGAGTTTTTTGGGCAAGACTTTCACATACAAATTTTCTGCCTTTTTGTCCGCAGGCAAATCCGCAAATTTTTCTTTGTATAAATGAATTTGTGCGAGCACTTGATTGGCAAACGAGCCATCCATTATGCGGGATGGATGCCCTGTCGCATTACCTAGATTGACCAAACGCCCTTCTGATAACAAAATCAAATAGTCGCTATCGTCATTTGAGCGATACACTTGGTGCACTTGCGGCTTGACTTCCACCCATTTCCAGTTATCGCGCATAAATTGGGTATCGATTTCGGTGTCAAAATGCCCGATGTTACAGACCACCGCCGTTGATTTTAACGCTTTTAACATATCACTATTGCAGACGTGATAATTCCCTGTGGTAGTTACCACAAGGTCGGTGTCTTGCATTAAAGTTTTATTGACGCCTTTGGCAGGATCGCCCTCGATAAAAGGTGAAACCAGTTCATAGCCATCCATACACGCTTGCATGGCACAAATCGGGTCAGCTTCGGTAACTCGGACAATCATGCCTTCTTGGCGTAAACTTTGCGCCGAACCTTTACCCACATCACCATAGCCAATGACCAACGCACGACGACCAGACAATAGCATATCGGTGCCGCGTTTGATGGCATCATTTAATGAATGACGACAGCCGTATTTATTGTCATTTTTTGATTTGGTAATGGCATCATTGACATTAATCGCAGGCACTTTTAACGTACCTTTCGCTAGCATTTCGACCAAGCGATGCACACCGGTAGTGGTTTCTTCTGAAATACCGTGAATTTTGTCTAACATCTGTGGGTATTCATTATGAATTAACGCAGTCAAATCGCCACCATCATCTAAGATAATATTGGCATCCCACAATTTACCCCCGCCGTTTTCTAAAGAGCCTTCACCACCTTCATGGATTTGTTGGCGTAAACACCATTCATATTCGGCTTCAGTTTCACCTTTCCAAGCAAATACCGGAATACCCGCAGCGGCAATCGCAGCAGCGGCGTGGTCTTGGGTCGAAAAAATATTACACGATGTCCAACGCACTTCAGCACCTAGTGCCACAAGGGTTTCAATGAGTACCGCCGTTTGGATGGTCATGTGGATACAACCGACGATTTTTGCCCCTTTTAATGGCTGTTCGGCTTGGTAGCGTTTACGAATGCCCATTAACGCAGGCATTTCGGTTTCGGCAAGTTTGATTTCTTTACGACCAAAATCGGCAAGCGAGATATCGGCGACTTTATAGTCAGTAAAACTTGAATTGGTAGACACTGCGTTCATACAGTTTTCCTTAGATCAATAAAGTTAAATTAAAAACGCAGATGTCGTTATTTATTTCTTTTTAGAGCTAATCAATTTAGTAATAATTAACTTTAAAAAAGAAAAATGAGCCTGACCAATCGGTATGTTGATCAAAAAAATTTTAAAAAATAGATACCATTGGGTGCAACATCTCTCAGACAAAGTATTTTAACCATTTTTGCTTAAAAAATCATCTTTATCAATCCTCTAATAGATTTAATTGGCTTTAAAATTCGTTAAAAGTTTCACTAAATTTTGAATTTTACGCAAATACTATTTACATTATTGTTGTAAAAATTACATAACCATAAACAAAAGAAAAATAAAAAAAATGACATTTGACTAAAATTGGAGTTTAATACACTTAAGCAAGTAACAAATTATGTCAAAGTAAGAAAGCGTTTCTAAACCTTACTTGAAATTTTTAATTTATGTTATAATATAAGCGTTTTCACCACCTAGTTTATTATTTATCCATCCCAAATAGATTAGGTATTCACCATCCTAGAGGATTTATTTATGAAATTATTAAAATTGGCAGCTATCCCTGCTGCGCTTTTAGCAACTTCTGCCTTTGCCCAAGACGTTGTTGTTGACCAACAAGTGGTTACTCAGCCTGTCGCAGTATCAACCACTACTTATAATCCAGAACAAGGTGTTGTTAAAAATACAACCACCCAACTAGTTGATGGTACTAGAACGGTATTTGGTACAATTTTTCATCCTGCATCAATCAGTGCAGAAGCTAGCACATTAGGTTATGGTGCTAATATTGGTTGGTCTGTCAATGATAAGACTGAATTAGTTGCTGGTTGGGACGGCGGTGATGTAAGTGATTTATATGGTAATGATTTTAAATCACACGGTGTAAGATATGAACTTGAAGAATCAGATTTTAGTAATCCATATTTAGGGGCACGTCTACATCCTGCTTCAAATTGGTTTACAGTGGAAGCTGGTGCGTTATTCCCAGACAATGATTTAACACTTAAAACCAAAAATCATAGTGGACATTTTACTGTAAATGGTACTCGATATGATTTAAATGATAGTACAAATTTAAAAGGTAAATTAGAATATCGCAACGATATCGCCCCTTACTTAACAATTGGTTTCCACCCAAATATTAACAACCATTGGGGTCTATTTGGCGATATCGGGGCAGCTTATTTAGGTAAAGCGGATGCTACCGTTACTGCTAGAGCAGGTTCTACAGTTACTAATCATGCGACAGGCGCGCTTGAAAATGCATCTGTAGTGGCTCAAGAAGCTGAGAAAAATATTGAAGATAAAGATTATGCGGAATGGGCACCAATTGTTAAACTTGGCGCAACTTATCGCTTCTAATACTTTTTAGCTCATTAGTTAAAAAACGGCAATTTATATGCCGTTTTTTTCTTTTACTAATAGTAACGCTTTTATCATTCATTGGTAAATAATGATCGATTAAATACCTCACGTAATTCAAAGCTACTATGCACTTGCGTAATCCCCTCGATACGGTTTAACCGATGTAATAAAAATTCTTCATAATGCGCCATATCTCGTACTAGCGCTTTGATTAAATAGTCTTCACTACGACCTGTCACAATACTACAACTTACCACTTCATCAAACTCTCGCACTTTTTTCTCAAAATTTGCAAAGCGTTCGGCAGTGTGCCTATCCATACTAATTGCGATAAACACTGACAATTGATAGCCTAAATACTGTGGATTGGTAATTACTTTATAGCCTGTAATGATACCGACTTCTTCAAGCTGCTTCACACGTCTAGCACAAGGTGTGGGGCTTAGATTGACCCGTTCAGCCAATTCTAAGTTACTGATGCGAGCATTTTGTTGTAAAATCGCTAAAATCTCTTGGTCTTTTTTATCAAGCTTATACATAATTATCTCGCCATATAAGTGAATTTGACTAATAATTATAAAAATAATAGTGAATTATAGCAATTTTAATAAGAATTTGGATAAAAATTGGTTACTTATTCTATAAAAAAATAAGTATAATTTGTTTATTAAATACTTGCCTAAAGGAACATGACCGATGACACCCAAAACTACTGCTTTTGACTATACCAAATACCAGCCGTTTGCTTTCGCGCCAAAATTAACTGATCGGACTTGGCCTGATAAGACCATTACCCAAGCGCCGATTTGGACATCGGTGGATTTGCGCGATGGCAACCAAGCCTTGATTGAGCCGATGAGTATTGAGCAAAAAATGCGGTTTTTTGATTTGTTGGTTGATGTGGGCTTTAAAGAAATCGAAATTGGATTTCCGTCAGCGGCGCAGGTGGAGTTTGATTTTACCCGTAAATTAATTGAAGGTAAGCATGTGCCCGATGATGTAACGTTGCAAGTATTGGTGCAGGCTCGTGAGCATTTGATTCGCCGCACCTTTGAAAGTTTAAAAGGGGCAAAGCGGGCGATTGTGCATGTGTATAATTCCACCTCGAAAGTGCAACGCGATAAAGTGTACCAAAAATCGTATGATGATATTATTGCTATTGCCGTTGAAGGGGCGACCTTGCTTCGTGATTTGGCAACAGAGTATCCGGAAACTGAATGGATTTTTGAATATTCACCCGAGAGTTTTTCACAGACTGAGGTGGATTTTTCAGTACAGATTTGTGATGCGGTGTGTCAAGTGTGGCGCCCCGATTTAGGACAAAAGGTCATTTTTAATTTGCCATCCACCGTCGAGAGCTCCACGCCCAATTTATATGCAGACCAAATAGAATATTTTTGTCGCCATTTGCCAATGCGCGAGCATGTGATTGTCAGTCTTCATACTCACAATGACCGAGGCTGTGCGGTGGCAGCAAGCGAGCTTGGTTTGATGGCAGGCGCTGACCGTATCGAAGGCACATTGTTCGGCAATGGCGAACGTACCGGCAATATGGACATCATGGTGATGGCGATGAATCTGTATAGCCAAGGGGTTGACCCAAAATTGGACTTTAGCAATATGAGCGAAATTGCCCAAGTGGTAAGCGAGTGCAACCAGTTACCCATTCATCCTCGCCATCCGTATGTTGGTGAGCTTGTGTTTACCGCGTTTAGTGGCTCACACCAAGATGCGATTAAAAAATCACTTGATTATAATGAGAAAAATATGGAACAAACCCAAGGTGTGTGGGATGTGGCATATTTACCGATTGACCCGGCGCATATCGGGCGTAGCTATCAAGATGTGGTACGCATTAACAGCCAGTCGGGTAAAGGGGGTGTGGCATATATTCTACAGCGAGATTTTGGTTTTGAGTTGCCGCGCTGGACACAGATTGATTTTAGCCGTGTGATACAACAAGAGGCGGAACACCGCCAAACTGAGCTTACCTCTGATGATGTGATTGGCATTTTTGAGCAAACTTACTTGAACCAGTCAGCTTTGGCATTGCAAGATTATGAAATCAAAAATACCGGTACTGAAGTACATTTTATGGGCGCAGTACGGTTTGGCGATGACATAGCACAGGTAGTGGGAACAGGGAATGGGGCGTTATCCGCCTTTATTCACAGCTTGGCTACTCACCTTGGTAAATCGATTCATGTGATTAATTATGCCGAGCATGCATTAACCAAAAATAATGAGACCAATACGGATGCCAATGCGGTGGCGTATTTACAACTCAATATTGAGGGTGAAATTTATTCGGGTATTGGTACCTGTGCCAGTACGGTATCGGCAATGTTAAAAGCAGGGCTGTCAGCATTGGCACAAGCCCAATTATTAAATAAAGCAGAGGCTTGATAATAGACATCCAACTAGCTTAAATGTTTGTCTAAAAAGGGCCGCTATCAATGCTTGCCCTTTTTTAAGTTTAACCAAAATTACATACTTTATTTTGTCAATTTTTATCAAAATTTGCGATAAGTAGATAACGTGCTAAAATAATCTAAATTTTTTTAGAAGGCAAAAAAATGCACTGTGATATTTATAAATTTAGCAAAATGAATGACTTATATGTCTATATCGCTCGTCCGGATTATCCCAACGATGTGGATGAAATCAAAGATTGGCTAGCAGTCTTACCCAAAGACTTTCGCCAAAAAATCGGACGAGAAAGTTTTGTCATGCACTTAGACTTAGCAAACACGGCAAAACTTGCCCAAGTGAATAAAGATGAGGTAATCGCGAAACTTAAAGAACAAGGCTATTTTGTGCAAATGCCACCCCAAGACGTTTTATTGCGACAAGCGCAAATGAACGCCGCAGAAGCCCAACAAAGTATTTGGCAGTAACTGGGTAGCAAAAAACTAGTTAAGTATTTATTTAGTGGCTATGCGATTGCAGAATATATGTTAAAATAGCCACGTTTAACATTATGGAACAAGATTCATGGCTTTAATTTCGTTAGACCAAATTGGTAGTGTTGTTGGTGAGATTGTGGTTTGGTGGGCGCAGCTGGTCAAAGGCATTCCACCCGATAGTTTACCATTGACTGCGTATGTGGGCTTTTCGATTATTGTTTTATTGCTGTGGATTGTCGTAGTACGGGTATTGCCTAAGACATTGGCAGGTTTAAGTTGGATTATTTTGTTCGCCATATTACTGACACCGACCTCATCACTGGGCACACCGCCTGAGATTGCCCCTGCCAGTATTGGTGTGGTGTATGGTATTTTGATGAAAGATCCCAGTATTGCCTTTAATGCCTTATTACCTATTATGATTGTAATCACGGTAGGCTGTTTGCTAGGCTTTATATGGCAGTTTGTACGTATGGGTTTGGATAAAAATAAAAAAACCAAAACGCCACCGCCTGCTACACCTGTTGTTTAATCTTAACATTTTTATCAACTTATGCTAGGCTGAGAGTTAGTTTAACTTTCAGCCTTTTTTATGTATAAAGGAATAACCATGACATCAAATTCACAATTTGCTAGCACCCAAACTTACATCGCCACCGATAGCCTAAAACTCGCGGTCAATGCCGCCATTCGCCTGCAAAAACCCTTGCTGATTAAAGGCGAACCGGGTACAGGCAAAACCCTCCTTGCCGAAGAAGTCGCCAATAGCCTTGGGATGCCCTTGATTACTTGGCATATCAAATCCACCACCAAAGCCGAGCAAGGGCTGTATGAGTACGATGCCGTCTCTCGCCTGCGCGACAGTCAGCTCGGCGATGATCGGGTGTATGATATCGCTAACTACATCAAGGCGGGCAAGCTGTGGCAAGCCTTTACCAGTCCCGAGCGGGTCGTGCTACTCATTGATGAGATCGACAAAGCCGATATCGAGTTTCCCAATGATTTACTCCATGAACTCGATAAAATGTCGTTTTATGTCTATGAAACGGGCGAAACCATCACCGCCGACCATCGCCCTGTGGTGATTATCACCTCAAATAATGAAAAAGAACTGCCCGATGCGTTTTTACGCCGTTGTTTTTTTCATTACATTGATTTTCCTGATAAACAAACGATGCAAGCGATTGTCGGGGTGCATTTCCCCAATTTGCAAGCCGAATTGGTAGAGGAGGCGTTACGGGTATTTTATGGCTTGCGTGAGGTAAAGGGCTTGAAAAAGCCGCCTTCCACGTCGGAGTTGGTGGATTGGATTAGCTTGCTGGTTGCGGATGATTTAGCTGAAAATGCAATCAATGAATTAAAAAATCCGAGTGACAGTTTACCGCCGTTTGCAGGGGCATTATTAAAGAATGAAACTGATGTCAGTTTGCTTGAAAAATTGGGGTTTATGTTAAGGTTAAATCGCTAAATGTTTATTCAATTATTTTACACCTTACGCGCTTATGGCGTGCCAGTTTCTACCCGTGAACTGCTCGACCTACATGCTGCCTTAGACCTTATGGGCGGGGAGGGTGGGCTTGTCTTTGCTGATAGAGCCGAATTTTACGAACTCGTCCGCCTGTGTATGGTCAAAGACGAAAAATACTTTGACAAGTTTGATAGAGCGATGGCGGATTACTTCGAAGGCATCGACACGCTTGACATTGACGAACTCATGGCAAAATTGGGCAATATTCCCAAAGAATGGCTAGAACTTAAACTCGTCCCCAAAAACCTCACCATCGAGCAACGCCGACTCCTCAAAAAATACGGCTCGCTCGAAGCACTGATGAAAGCCCTAGAAGAACGCCTCAAAGAACAAAAGGGGCGACACCAAGGCGGGAATAAATGGATCGGTACAGGCGGGACATCGCCTTTTGGGGCGTATGGCGACCATCCCGAAGGCGTGCGAGTCGGTGGCGAAAGTCGAAAACGCTCCGCCGTCAAAGTGTGGGAAGAACGCAAATACAAGGACTTAGACAGCGATAACCAACTAGACACCCGCGCCATGCAAATGGCACTGCGAAAACTGCGTAAATTTGCCCGCACAGGCTCGGCAGATGAACTCGACATTCATGCCACCATTAAAAAGACCGCCCAAAAAGGTATCCTTGACGTACAACTGCAACCCGAACGGCGTAACCGTGTCAAAGTGCTGATGTTATTTGATATCGGCGGCAGTATGGACAGCTATATCGAGGCATGTGAACGGCTATTTGCTGCCGCCAAAAATGAGTTTAAAACCCTTGAATTTTTCTATTTTCATAACTGCGTGTATGAGTATGTGTGGACAGAAAATGCCCGCAGAATGGCAAGTGCCGTACCAACGTTAGATTTATTGCATAAATATGGCAATGACTATCGGGTGATTTTCGTCGGGGATGCATCGATGGCGCCGTATGAGTTGCTATCAATGGGCGGTAGTGTCGAGTATATGAGCGGAAATTTAAATCAGGACACAGGGCAGGCGTGGCTTAAGCGGATAACCGCGCATTTTGATAAAGTCGCTTGGCTCAATCCCGAGGATAAAGGCTATTGGCAATATACCCAGACCATTGGTCTAATCAAGGATATCATGGATGGGCATATGTACCCGCTGACATTGCAAGGTATTGATGATATGACAAAATATTTGGCAAGGTAAAACCAATGTTAAGTAGCAAAACAAAACTTAGTAAATGGCTAATTTGAAACTGGCCATTTATTTCTTTATGGGATTTTGTAAGTATTTAATTCACTTAGAACTTACGCACTATCTTAAACTAAAAAGACATGATAGCCCTAGCTAAATTTT
>ERZ501012.41-NODE-41-length-47027-cov-6.004300_pt1 | contig 47027 bp, 45 predicted proteins | sample MGYA00248887_ERZ501012 | MGnify/ENA primary metagenome ERZ501012 (study PRJEB25958, sample SAMN03398566) | human skin metagenome | study: EMG produced TPA metagenomics assembly of the Human Skin Microbiome Metagenome (human skin metagenome) data set. | reverse complement strand
TTTTATCCAACAACCCTAAACTTCAATTAGTCGCTTTATGCTCAACAGGCTACGATAAACAACCCATTCAACTGCTTCAATCCAAAGGCATTCATCTATGCAATGTCAGAGAATATGCATCTCATAGCTTAGCAGAACACGCCTTTATGCTAATGATAAATTTAATTAGAAATTTTAGTGGCTACGATGAAGCAGTAAAGAGTGGCAAATGGTCTAAATGTGATAATTTTTGTTATTTAGAAACGCCAATTTATGAGTTGTATCAAAAGACCTTGGTAATTATTGGTAGTGGCACAAGTGGCAAGGCACTGGCCAATAAGGCTAAGGCATTTGGTATAAATGTGATATTTAGTGAACGTAAAAATGCGATACATTGTCGAGAAGGTTATGTACCTTTTTTGCAAGCTATTCAGCTAGCAGATATTATTTCATTACACTGTGAGTTAAATGGAGATACTTATCACTTGATTGATGAAGAAACGTTATTAATGCTACAAAAGCATGCCTTGTTAATTAATATTGCCAGAGGTGGACTGGTTGATGAAAATGCTGTCATCCATGCACTATTAACAGGTGATCTAGGAGGCTATGCTGCGGATGTCTTAACTCAAGAACCACCTGCGATAAATCATCCCATGATAACTACTAGATTACCCAACTTACTTATAACTCCCCATGTCGCTTGGGCAAGCCAAGAAGCACAACATCGTTTAGTCATCGAAATTGAAGAAAATATTTGTGCTTACTTACAAGGCTGCCCGAAAAACTTGGTCTGCTAAATGTTGAAATATTAACTGTGTTTAAGTTATTTAGCGAATTCAGGCTCTTGTATCAGCAATTGTTTTTTAGCATCTTCGAAATGGGCTTCGCTGAAATCTTCAATTGACTCCCAATCTTTAGCTGTTTTCTCAGCTGTTTTCTCAGCCAAAATATTCAAGGGCTGGTTAGTTGAATAGGCTGTTGCCAAAATTTGGCAAGCACGTTCAATGGTATACATATCATCAAAGGCAACGCCAATGCTATGAGAACCAATTAAAACACCATGATTCCCCATCATTAACCGAGTATGTTGACCCAATAAATTTGCTAACCGCTCACCCTCTGCCAAAGAGTCTGCCATACCTTGATAGCACATATCATACGATACTCGATTAAAGTAACGTGCAGTATTTTGATCAATCGGTTTAATAGTTGGGTCTTTTAGCGTCGATATCGCTGTTGCATAGATGGGATGAAGATGCAACACACATTTGATATCAGGGCGTAGCTTATGTATCCGACCATGAATTGCCCACGCCGTTGGGTCGATTTTTTCCATTAACTCTTCACTTGGATCGTCGGCGTCTAAAAGAATCAAATCACTAGCTTTGATGGTAGAAAAATGTTGCCATTTTGGGTTGATTAAGAATTTTTTGCCATCAGCAGACACAGAGGCACTAAAATGATTAGCCACTGCTTCATGCATATTGAGTCTAGCAAACCAACGAAAACAGGCAGCAAGATTGATGCGGGATTGTTGCTCATCAATTAACAAGGTATTGTTTAATGAATTCATACGTTTACTCCTATCAAGATTTAGATAAAGGAATTATTACTATAGCGAATAAACTAGGAATAAATGACGATAATTAAATAGGATTTACAGTAGCAGTGAATCATTTTTTCAAAATTGCTTACAGCTCAGTTTTTTTGTATAACTATCATCATGGTCATTACTTATAGCTAATAATCAAATCATAGCATGCGTTAGCGAATACGTTACCCACGAATATGAAAACTTAATTTAATATGTTTTCACTATATCATTTTATTAAAGGAGACAGTTTGTCATGAAAGTAACAGCGATGAAAAATTTTTCTGGTAGAAAATTATTGGCAATATGTTTAGTTAGTACATCATTAATAGGTTGTAGCAAATCTGCGGAGCAAACAAAAACTGACAATAGTGCAGCAAATAGCTCTGAGTCATCTACCACTGTATCTGTTACACAAGCAAATGGTGCAAATGAAGTCACAATGATGGTGGGTAGTGATATTACCTTTCCACCGTTTGAATATATGGAAAATAATCAACCTAAAGGTTTTGATATTGATATCATGGATGCGATTCTAGCTGAGAATGGTGCAAAACCAAATTATATAGATACTCGCTTTTCGAATCTAATTCCAGGTCTAGATGGTAAAAAGTTTGATGCGATTATTTCTGGTTTATATATTACGCCTGAAAGACTGCAAAAAGTCGATATGATCCCTTACTTTAAAACATATGAAGCGCTATTAGTAAGGACAGAGGGGGATTTCAAACCGAAGACACGTGATGAGCTGTGTGGCAAATCAGTGGCTACCCAAAAAGGTGCCATTTACCCATTGCAAATTCAACAGTTTTCCAAAGAGAGCTGTGAGTCCAAAGGAAAACCTGCCATTACTATCAAAGAATTCGAAACGTCACCGCAAGCTATACAGGCGTTATTATCTAGTGCAGTTGATGCCCAGTATGACGATGTAGGGGTTGCCAAAGAAGCGGTCAAAAAACTCAATAATCGAGTGATGATTTCAAGTACAGATAAGTTCATTCCGATTCTTGGTGGCATCGCTGTCAGAAAAGGTGATACTGAGACCTACAATAAAATTAATGAAGGTTTGTCCAAAATTAAAGCGTCGGGTAAATATGATCAATTAATGAAACAATATGATTTGGTTGCCCCAACTGATGAGGAAAGCAAAGCGGCGACTAGTAAATCCTAATTTTTTTGGTAGTGGTTTGAAAAGTATGTTATTTAAAAACTTATAATATCAATTGACCTCTGAAAGCTTTGATTTACTAACTTTTAGCATATTCATGTTTTAGTCAGCATACTTTTCAAACCACTACCATATAATTAAATATCTAGGATAAAAAATGACACAAAAGCCCGTTAAACCAGAGCCAAATATGAATGTTCAGCAAGGCAATGCTGGTGAAACTCATCAGCAGGCTGATAATAATTCAACCAATTTAACTACGCAGCAAGGTATTGTTATTGCAGATAATCAGAATTCGCTAAAGGCAGGTCGCCGGGGTCCTGCATTGCTGGAAGATTTTATTTTACGCGAGAAAATTACCCATTTTGACCATGAACGTATTCCTGAGCGTGTTGTACATGCTCGTGGTACGGCAGCCCATGGTTATTTTGAATTAACTAAATCATTAGAGCAATTTACCACAGCTAAGGTATTAACAGAGGTGGGCAAGCAAACCCCATTATTTGCTCGTTTTTCAACGGTAGCCGGTGGTGCGGGATCGATTGATACGCCGCGTGATATTCGCGGTTTTGCCGTCAAAATCTATACAGAGGAAGGTAACTGGGATTTAGTGGGTAATAATACCCCTGTGTTCTTTATTCAAGATGCGATTAAATTTCCCGATATTATTCATGCTGTAAAAATGGAGCCTGATCGTGGTTTCCCACAAGCGGCATCAGCGCATGATACCTTTTATGATTTTATCTCGTTAAACCCTGAAACCTTACATAACTACCTATGGGCGATGAGTGATCGCGCTATTCCTCGCAGTTTACGCATGATTGAGGGCTTTGGTATCCATAGCTATCGCTTTATTAATGCCCAAGGCGAAAGTGTGTTCTTCCGTTATCACTGGCGTCCACGTTTGCAGCTTCAATCACATGTGTGGGATGAAGCAGTGAAAGTTGCCGGTGCTGATCCAGACTATCATCGTCGTGATTTATTTGAAACCTTGTTTGAAAATGGTGACGAAGTTGTTTGGGACTTTGGTGTGCAGATCTTTACCCAAGAACAAGCAGAAAAATTCCCATTTGATCATTTGGATGCAACCAAATTAATTCCAGAAGAATTAGTCCCTGTTGAAATCGTGGGTAAAATGGTATTAAACCGTTATCCCGATAACTTCTTTGCGGAAACAGAGCAAGTGGCTTTCTGCCCAGCGAACATCGTCCCAGGTATTGACTTTAGTAATGACCCATTATTACAAGGCCGTTTATTTAGTTACCTTGATACCCAGCTGTCGCGTTTAGGGTCACCAAATTTTGCGCAGTTGCCAATTAATGCGCCAAAATGTCCATTCCATAATATGCAGCGTGATGGTCATATGCAGATGCAAATTCCGAAAGGTCGCGTCGCTTATGAACCGCAAAGTTTGGAACCAGAAAAACCACGTGAAAATTCGTCAATTGGGTTTAAATCATTTACAGATGATTTAACTCAAAATAACGATACTGTTAAAGGTCGTATCCGTGCAGAAAGCTTTGCAGACTTTTATAGTCAACCACGTATGTTCTATCGTAGTCAAACACCCATTGAGCAGGCACATATTGCTTCAGCGATTGTGTTTGAACTTTCAAAAGTTGAGACCCCCTATATCCGTGAACGCATGGTTGCCCAGCTGTTAACGGTTGATGAAACATTGGGCAAACGCGTTGCCGATGGGTTGGGCATGAAACCAGTGCCAAAACCGATTGAGCCGACTGTTCCGGTGCAAGATTTGCCATTATCACCAGCTTTGCAGTTGATTGGCAAAGCCAAGCCAACGCTTGAAGGTCGTAAAGTGGCTATTCTAGTTGCAGATGATTCAAATGCAGAAATGCTTGAAAAATATAAAGCGGCGATTACCGCAGCAAAGGCAACACCGTTTGTAGTAGCGCCAAAAATTAGTATTACGTTAAACAATGGTGAAACCATTGCGGCTGACGGTCAATTGGCGGGTTCACCTTCTGCATTGTTTGATGCAATCGTTAGTATCATTATGCCGGAGCAAGCGAAAAAACTAGCCAAAGTGAGTGAGGCGATTGCGTGGTTTAAAGACGCGCATGCCCATCTAAAAGCGATTGCTTATTGTGGTGCGACGGATGAGTTTATCCTGATTCCCCAGCATATTGAGAAAGATGCCAGTGTGGTCGCTTTAAAGGAAATAGATACCTTTATCGAGAAGGCCAAATCGCGTGAATGGGATCGTGAACCTAATGTGCGTGATTTAGCGTAATTCATTAACCCAGCAACAAAAAAGCTAGCTTAATAATAAGCTAGCTTTTTATTTGTTTGGCGGAAACGGAGGGATTCGAACCCTCGATACGCTATTAACGTATACACACTTTCCAGGCGTGCGCTTTCGACCACTCAGCCACGTTTCCAATCGAGTTGCAATTCCAAAATATAGGTAATCGCAAAACGGACGCCTATTTTACCCAAAATAATGCCAAATGTCATGTATAATTAATCAATTTTCATCGATGGCTAGAGTTGGTAAGTTATAGCGTATGAGTGGTTATCAGCGTTTTTCCCACAAATCACTGTCACAGACACTAGTAGTGATAGCTTTATCCTTATTGCCCTTATGGGCACATTCTAGCAGCTCTTTAGATTATCGCAAACAGCACCTCAATCAATGCGGCAATACCTATGCTAACCAACAAAGTCCGCAGCCTCTCTCGAATCCACCACTTGAGATTTATTATCTATGTCTAAATGGCTTTGCTGTGGGGTATTCGTCACTGAGTAAAACCGCTTTGTGGTCAGCGGAGTATTTGACGCGAGCGCGTATTGAAAAAGCGAGTGAACTAGCTAGGGTTGATAATTTTCACGAGGAAAGTCAGCTGCCTAATCGGGTTAAAGGCTATTTAGCTGATTATCGTAACGTACCTTATGATCGTGGGCATCTAGCGCCGAATGCAGATATGAGTACGCGTGAATCACAATATGATAGTTTTAGCCTTGCCAACATTGTACCGCAAAATCCTGTCAATAATCGTAGCACTTGGCGAGACATTGAGTCCCGTACCCGTTACCTAGCGATCAAACACAATCGTATCTATGTGGTGACAGGGGTGGCTTTTATCAGTAATCGGGTTAAGAAAATCAATAACAATATATTAGTACCCAGTCATCTGTACAAAGCGATTTATATTCCAAGTCTACAACAAGCAGGGGTTTATTTTGTCCCTAATGATGATAGTCAGCGAGTGGAAATCATTAGTCTGGATGAACTTGCGGTAAGAATAGGCGTGGATGCCATGCCAGGGTTATCAGGGAAGGTACAAAAAACGGCAATGACGCTGCCTATCGATGACTATTCACCAGCTACAAAAAACAAAAACTCGCCAAAATCAGAGCCCGATAACCAGCAAATTTTATTAGTCTTAGTTAATTTAGTCTTGACCATTTTTGAATGGATAATGAGTCTATTAAAGTCCTAAAAGTGATAAATATACCAAAATGACTGATTGGTCAATTTACCCCTTAAGGATTTTTTAAAAAAATAACTATTTTATAATCAATAACTTAGAATTAAAAAAATGGATAATTTTACCCTGTAAGGATGTAGAAAATTATTAGCAACTTTTGCGTATTAAAAAATATCTTTACCTCAAAACCATTTTAGCTATAATGATTGTCAATGGCACTGCATCTCACTTCCCTTACTTTTTTGCAGTGCGCTACAGAAGGAACTGTTATGAAAATTTCTCTTAAATCAATCAGCGTTGGTGTTGCTCTTTCTACTTTAAGTGTTGCTGCTATGGCTGCCGATCCAATCGTGGGTACTTGGCAAACTTATGAAGACAATCAACCAAAAGCCCAAGTTCAAATCTCACAAACAGGTAGTACTTTCACCGGTAAAATCGTTGCGGGCAATACTGAAAAAGCAAAATCTTTTGTTGGTAAAACTGTGTTAACAAACGTGAAAGCCAAAGGTAATGGCAAATATGCAGGTAAAGCAAAAGACCCACGTTGGGGTCTTGGATTAGGTGCAGATATTTCATTAAGCGGTTCAACCTTGACTTTATCTGTTCCAGTCAAAGGCACGCAGACTTGGAAAAAAATTAAATAATCGCTCATGGTTTGATTGCCCAAAAAAGCTAGATATCACTATCTAGCTTTTTTATTTGTCCAATCGCAAGTTTTGTAGAGTCTTTTAGTACGGTTAAATAAAAAAATAGGCTGATTGAATCAGCCTATGTTTACCATTCTTTGTTTATTCGATACGTTCGCCATGTACGGCTAAATCAAGACCGGTGTATTCATCTTCATCAGTGACACGTAAGCCCATGGTTAATTGAATCACTTTAGCAATAATGAAAGTCACAATCGCGCAGTAGATGATAACCGCAAACACGCCTTCTAATTGCACCCACACTTGACCCATAGTCGATAAAGCCAGTGGTTTGCCAGTGATAGCAGGACTCACAAAGACACCTGTCAATATGGCGCCGACGATGCCACCAACGCCATGCAATCCAAACGCATCCAAGCTATCATCGATTTTTAACAGACGTTTGAGATAGTTGACTGCATAAAAGCAAACCAATGAGGTGATGATACCAATCGCTAATGCGCCTGCTACCGTCACAAAACCTGCCGCTGGGGTGATACCGACTAAACCCGCCACTGCGCCTGATGCACCGCCTAGTACAGAGGCTTTACCACGCACTAATTTTTCGATGGCAAACCAAGTCAATGCCCCTGCCGCTGCTGCTACTTGCGTGACAAGTAACGCATTACCTGCCAATGCATTTGCCGCTAACGCACTACCGCCATTAAAGCCAAACCAACCTACCCAAATCAAACCCGTACCAATTAAGGTTAAAGCCAAGTTTGAAGGTGCCATTGGGTCACGGTTATAGCCATTGCGTTTACCTAAAACAGCCGCCAACACAATACCTGCTACACCGGCATTAATGTGCACGACCGTACCGCCTGCAAAGTCTAGCGCACCATCTGCCATTAACCAGCCGCCGCCCCAAACCCAGTGGCAAATCGGTGCATACACCAATAATACCCAAAGGGCAGTAAACACCATAAAGCTACTAAATTTGATACGTTCAGCAATCGAGCCTGCTAAGATTGCCACAGTGATAATGGCAAAGGTCATTTGAAAAGTGACAAATAACAGGGTGGGCACGGTACCCGTTAAATCACCCAGCCCGATATTAGCTAATAATGCATTATCAAAACCGCCAATAAATTGATTAAAATCGCTGCTACCAAACGCCAGTGAATAACCCAACACAATCCAAACAATAGATATTAACGCTGTGGCACCATAACTGTGCGCCATCGTCCCTAAAATATTCTTTTTGCGTACCATGCCTGAGTAAAACAACGCCAACCCTGGAATAGTCATTAGGAGCACTAATGCGGTAGAAATTAATACCCAAGCGGTGTCGCCTGCATTTAGCGTAGGCGTGTCAGCAGCATGAGCCACCAATGGAGATAACAACAATAATGATAAAATTGATTTGGTAGATACTAGTGGCTGTGAAAATTTGGCAAAAGCTGCCCTTGTAATGACGGCATTCATCGTAACCCCCTTAAAATTATTTGAGATAGTCGTTAAGCTGCTTGATAGGTCTACGTTAATGTTTAAAGGATGGTCGACTTTAAAATTTAACAAGCGCTGCGGCAACGACAGTCATGATAGTGTTAGATAGCATTAGCGCCCGTTTCACCCGTACGGATACGAATCACTTGTTCTAATGGTGATACAAAGATTTTGCCATCACCGATTTTGCCCGTGCTAGCCACGCGAGTGATAGCTTCAATCGCTGCATCAACCATTTCGTCAGTCACTGCAATTTCTAACTTAACTTTGGGCAGGAAATCAACCACATACTCAGCACCACGATACAATTCAGTATGACCTTTTTGACGGCCAAAACCTTTTACTTCGGTAACAGTGATACCTTGAACACCAATCTCAGAGAGTGACTCACGTACATCATCTAGTTTGAACGGTTTTAAGATAGCCGTAATTAATTTCATAATAATTTCCTTTTAAGTGCCGCTTATGGTTGAGTTAGTTACTATTTGCTGCAGTGGATTAATAGCAGTTACCCTAAACAGCATTCGTATAGCGTGTTGAAAATGGTAGTTTCGATAATTCAAAAGCTATGCCAACTTTCATAAATGTCCTATTTTTAAGGGGGTAAAAAATACAACCTATTGAAAATAAAGCAAAAACTTTTTTGTGGTTTCAATGCGACCATCACACAGAAAGCGTAATTTTATTATAGCCAAAAAATAAAAATTCCTCTAATGTAAATCAGTTATTGCACCAAAAAGGTTATTTGGTTGCCATTAACGATTTTGTAGATAATTTTTAGAACTATTTTAATGATTGGCAATAAAAACAAAATGATTGCACCAAAAAAGTGCATTTTACTGGCTAAAATCGTTAAATTTGTTGGGTAATACAGATACAAAGTATATCTTCATGGCAAAAATCGTAGCATTTAAACCGCCTTTTATTGCTGTCACTACAAAACATGAAAACTCGCATTTAATCGCAAAACTTTTTGTCATAAAATGGTATGATAGAAAACGTTTTTTAGCTTATGCGGTAAGTATTGTTACTGCCTTAGTTAGCGTTAGCCTTATTTAAGTATTACAAGTTTAAGTGTTACAAGGAATTCTCGTGAGCCAACTCTCTGCCACTCAATCAGCCGTTTCACCTGCTTCAACCAACCAAAGCATGCCATCAGCATCGAGCATGATTCAACGTGGCAATGGATTACAAGTGGTGGTTGGACTTGGCAAATCAGGCTTGTCGGCAGTCAACTATTTACACGCGCTTGGCTACCCCGTAGCTGTCACCGATGCCGGTCTGCCCAAACTTGCCGAGCATTTGCCAACCGATATAGTGACCAAATTTGGGGCATTAGATGGCGAGCTGTTGGCAGTGGCAGATCGCATTATTATCAGTCCTGGTATCGACCCTTATTTGCCGGTGTTTGATGGCGCACGTGCGAAAAAAATCGCGATTGTCAGCGATATTCAACTGTTCCATGAAGTAGCTAAACAGCGAGATATTCCGATTATTGCAATTACCGGCTCTAATGCCAAAAGCACCGTCACCACCCTGGTTGGCGAGATGGTCAAAAATGCGGGGTTTAAAGTCGGTGTCGGTGGTAACTTGGGAACGCCTGCGCTTGATTTGCTACTTGAGCCCATACAGATAGCGGTACTTGAGTTATCCAGTTTTCAACTACAGACCACCACCAATTTGGCCGCTAAAGTAGCCACCGTGCTTAACATGTCGCCTGACCATCTAGATCGCCATGGCAATATGCTCGGCTATCACCAAGCCAAACACCGAATTTTCCAAGGCGTGCAATCCATTGTGGTCAACCGCGAGGACTTGCTTAGTCGCCCGTTGGTAGCCGATGATATGCCCACCATTAGCTTTGGTAGTAACGCACCAGATATGAATCAGTACGGATTGATAAAAGATAGCGATGGTGAAATCTGGTTAGCCCGGGGTCGCGAGCGCCTACTCAATGAAAAAGACGTGCCGATCAAAGGTGAACATAACTTGATGAATGCGCTGTCAGCCTTAGCAATTGGCGAGCTAGCAGGTCTGCCGCTAGACAGTATGTTAACCACATTAAAAAACTTTGTTGGGCTGCCCCATCGCTGTGAATTTATCACAACTACCCATCAGCTCGATTGTTTTGACGACTCCAAAGGCACTAACATTGGCTCGACCATCGCGGCAATTTTGGGGCTAGGTAAAGTATATGCGCCCAAAGGCAAAAAACTTGCAGTGATTTTGGGCGGGCAAGGTAAAGGTCAAAACTTTGCTGAACTGGCAAAACCCTTGATGGATTATGCGCAAGTGGTGTACTTTATTGGAGAAGATGCCGATAAAATCGCGGCTGATTTGGCATCAGCGGGTTTAGATGCTCACAATCCTGCAGGGATTGTATTAACCAAATGCCAAACCCTGGAACAAGCGGTCAGTCAAGCTTGGCAAGACCAGCCAACATTCCCCGCTTTAGGCGTATTATTGCTATCACCCGCTTGTGCAAGTTTTGATCAGTTTAGTGGCTATGTGGAACGTGGACAAGTTTTTCAACGCTTAGTCAAATCCCAATAATCATTCGCTAGTGTATTTTTAATATTTAGGTTGTGTTATGCCCGCGCCCCATTCGACTTCTTCGTCACTTTCTTCATCCCTCTCAGCTAACAGTGTTTCTGCTAAGAAAAGCCGCCAGTGGATTCCGCCCATCAATTCGGTGCTATTGACCACGGTGGCAACCATTATGGTATTTAGTCTGTTGATGGTGGCGTCCGCGTCAATACCTTTTGCACAAACCAAGAAGCTGGGTGATTTTTACTTTTTTTATCACCAATTGGCGTACATGGGAATCGGTGCAGTTCTTGGTTTACTGGTGTATTTTATCCCGCTTCGCAAGACGTTTCGCTTAGATTTTATTATGTACGCGCTGTTGGCTTGTCTTTTGCTGATTATTTATACCCTAATCGGTGGGTCAGTGATTAACGGCAGTAAACGCTGGATTGAACTGGGTGGTATCAATTTTCAGCCCTCTGAATTGGCAAAATTGTTGATGATTTTGTACACCTCAGATTATCTGGTGCGCCGATCAGAAGAGATTCGCAACCATTGGAAAGGCTTTTTGCGGCTAACACTGATAGCCATGGGGTTGACCTTGTTTATCATGTTGCAGCCTGACTTTGGTTCGGTGGTGATTATTGCAACCTGTATTGCGGCGATGATTTTTGTCGGCGGCTTACCCATGCGCCAGTTTTTTATCATCATGGGTGCCATGTTTTTGGCAGGCACCATGGCGATTATGGGGGCAAGTTACCGACTAAAGCGGGTAACCTCGTTTTTAGATCCGTTTGATGACTTAAAAAATAGTGACTATCAGCTAGGTCGCAGTATTGTAGCCTTTGCCCGCGGTGAATGGTTTGGTGTCGGCTATGGGGAAAGTATCCAAAAACTCTCCCATTTACCGGAGGCGCATACCGACTTTTTACTAGCGATTACCGGTGAAGAGTTAGGCTTAGTGGGTGTGTCGTTTTTACTGGTGTTACAAATTATTTTGGTCACTACGGTTATGCGCATTAGCTACCAAGCGCTAGCACGGCACCAAACACGCTTAAGCTATTTTGCGTTTGGGGTTGGGATTTTGTTCTTTGGGCAAATTTTTGTTAATGCCGGCATGACCATGGGGATGCTACCTACCAAAGGGTTGACCATGCCATTTTTTAGCTATGGTGGTTCTTCTATGGTGGTTAATCTCATTATCGTCGGATTGTTGATGCGCATTATCAAAGAAAGCCCAACGATTCCTGCCAATCAATGTCGTTATTATTAACAGGTTGCCAAAAGATTTTGTAAGCTATCAACTTTTATACGCTGTTTGCCTTGCAGCGGCGTATGATTCCATTGGCAAACCGCCTGCTCGAGCATCGTGGTTGGTTTATCCATATCAATCGGTGGCTGTTGTAATAATTGCAGTGCGGTCTTAATAAGTTGCGGTGCGGGGTAGGAGTGTATCGGCTCAGCAAGCGTTTGTTTAGACAGTTTTTGCCCTTGTGCATTCACCAAAATGGGTAAGTGATAATACTGCTTGATAGGCTGAAAATTTAAATAATCGGCAATCACCATTTGTGGTATCGTCAATGGTAATATATCCAGACCTCGCACGATTTGATTGACATTTTGTTGCGCGTCATCAATTACCACCGCAAGCATATAATTAATCATGCCTTTGCTGGCTGTTGGCGTATTTGAGAAAGACCGCCCAATGCGCCGCCTTCTGACCACAATATCACCCTGTTCTCGTTGCGGATTGCCCAAAATCACCCCTTGCAGCTGATCGAAAAAAAGTATTGGGTTATCTGGCATCACTAAGCGAATGGCATAATCGCGCGATAACCGCTTATGGACACAGATTCTAGGATAAGGGTATTGGGTATTGGGATGGGCGAGTTGATAAGTTTGCAGGAATTTACGACTGCAATCACAGCCATAACTTATTGCTTTTAGTTGCTCATCTAATAACTCGTGATACGTGTCTAGGTTTTGTGACTGGTAGCGAACGTTACCATCCCAGTGCAAGCCTAATCGATCCAAATCTGCTAAAATCAAATCGCTAAATTTTGGATGACAGCGCTCAGTATCAGTATCTTCAATGCGTACTAGCCACTTGCCTTGCGCTTGCTTGGCGATACAGTAACTGGCAATCGCAGTCACCAGTGACCCCAAATGCAAAGCTCCCGTCGGAGAGGGAGCAAAGCGACCAATAACAGGAGACGTTGATAAATTAAGCATGACCCCATGCTTGTTTTTCTTTAATCTCTGATAAGGTTTTGCAGTCGATACATTGGGTCGCGGTTGGACGGGCTTCTAAACGACGCAGACCAATCTCTACACCGCAAGTCTCACAAAAACCGTAATCACCACTGTCAATCTCAGCAATCGATTTATCAATTTTGCGAATCAGTTTACGCTCACGGTCACGCGTGCGCAGTGCCAACGCAAACTCTTCTTCTTGGGTGGCGCGGTCATTAATATCAGGCATTGCCGTTGATTCATCTTGAATATAAGATTTGGTTGATTCAGCTTCGCTAATTAACTGCTCTTTCCAATCTAATAAAATTTTTCTAAAATGCGCAAGCTGTGCGTCATTCATATATTCTTCTTCAGCCGCTGGCTGATATGGGGTAAAGCTTAATTCACGTTCATTTTGGGCAGATGCCATAGCTAATTCCTTTAAAAACCGATAGTGATACAATTTTAAGTTTACAATTTCATTACGAGTTCAGCACTTAAGCCAATGACATCGCGTTATTAACGCTTTAAACACTGCAATTCGCCAGTATATGAAATCAAACTAAAATAAACGCTAAAACCTTAATAAACAAGCTAACCAAACTTTCATGACATTAAATTTGTAAACATAAGTTCAACAACCATGAAAAATTAGTCAGATAGTATCTGTTCTTTTGATACCAGTTGCAAGTAACCCATTGTTATATAAATTTATCCAACGTAAACCAGGCGCAATTTCGTCAATGGTATAGTCTTTACACAAGGGTTTAAACTGTAGGCTGGTTGATGGGCAGCCAAATACCGATGTCCCGTAGTTAATCTTATGCATTTCTTGGTGTATATGACCGACAAATATAGCTTTAATGCGGTCTAGATACGGCATTACCACTTCCCAAAAACGCTCAGAATTTATTATAGTGTACTTATCAAGCCATGCTGAATCGATTAATACCATGGGATGATGACAGAAAATTGCACAAGGCCGATCGGCATTCGCTAACTGCTGCGCTAGCCACCGCAATGACTGCTCATCAAACTCCCCATGACTGTGCCCCTCACAAGAAGAGTCTAATAACAATAAGTCCCAATAATCGGTGGCAATACTATAGCGGGTTTGCAGGCGAGAATCTGCTTTGACTGGCAAATGACGGCGTTGGGCAAAGGGTAAATGACTATCCAGCTCTAGGGTCACATCATGATTGCCCGGGATAGCTACAAAAGGAATATTGATGTCGTCTAAGGCTGCAAATAAACGGTCATAATTTTGCTGAGTAGGTTCTTGACATAAATCCCCCGTCAGTACCAACAAATCAACATTATCGCGCTGTTGTTTGACCAAGGATAATACCGATTCAAATGTGTCTGCGGTATTAACACCATTCATTAACTTATTAGGGTCATCAAAGAGATGCAGATCACTTAATTCAATAATTGAAAAATAATCGGCATGGTGTTGTGATATCGAACTTGGCAGTAACGTCACTCAGTTATCCTTAGAATAATGACGGTAATCGTGGCAGTACAACTTTATCAAACAACGGTTAATTAACTAAAGTTAATTAAATAAGGCATGTTTTATATCACAAATACTCATAATTGACAAACACAATAGCAAAATAATTTTTAGCCTATCTTCATTCAAATAATTGGATAAAATAGGGAACTATTGGCAGCGCTCACAAACACCTGAAAGCTCAATAATACTCGATTGGGTGGCAAAATTGGTCGATTGCTCAACCTCAGTTAGCATGGTCTGGATAGATGGATGGCTAAACTCTTGCACCTCACCACAACATCGACAGACCAAAAAAGCGGCAACATGGCGATCGGTGGGCTGAGAACAAGCAAAAAATGCCTTGCTGGAATTTAATTGATGAACCAAGCCATGTCTGAGCAAAAAATCCAAACTACGATATACAGTTGGCGGTGCGACGATTTTTTCGCTCGCTGATTGCAGTAAATCCAATAATTCATACGCCCCAATGGGCTGGGCGGCAAATAAAATCAAACGATACACTTGCTCTCGCAGCGCAGTAAAACGTAAACCTTGCGCTTGGCAATCTTGTTTTATCTGAGCAATCTGTGCTTCAATCTGCTCGGCGGTCATTTGTTGCCTACACATGGACATAGATAGGTGGTGACAATTTACGTCATAATTATTAGCTGCTTGAATAGAACTTCCAGCTGATTGTATAGAAGGTTGGGTCATATCACATAAAATCATCAATAACTATCAAATTACTTTAGCATGAAAACCGCATAATTTGTCTGAGAAATTAGCGATTCAGCTATAAAACTACCCGACAATATAACAAGTCTAATAACACACTATTCATAATGACTGGCGATTAACGTCAGCATAGATAAAACAACCTTTAGCCAAATTTTTAATCAAGATTCTGCTATACTACTTTCATCATTCCTGCCCACAATCAGCTAGCCCTTATTTTGCTATGTCAAAACCAGCCAAGCCATTTGACCCACAGTCTATCCAACAATCCATCAACAAGCAGTCGTGGCTGATACTTGGGCTGGTTGCTATCGGTGTTGCGTTGGATGTTTGGCAAGGCAATAGCCAGTATGTGCTCAGTAAAAATTTGCTAGCCGGTAGTGTGCTAGGGTGGGTGAGCCAAATCATCTTTGCTAAAATTTCCTTGAGCAAATCGGGCTATCAGCAGCGTCGTCAAATTGTTCATCGTTTCTATCAAGCGCATATGGCAAAATGGGTGTTGACCATTGTTGGGTTTTCACTGATTTTTCTGCTGTTAAAACCGCTAAACGCCATTGCGGTATTCGCTGGCTATTTAGCGTTGCAAATCAGCTATATCATCATCACTTCTCAAAAATCAGGGTAAAAATAAAGGCTATTTACATTTATCTCGTAATCCTGGAAATAACCTAAACTAAATCACAAATAAATCTATTTAATCCTTTACAAAAAGGTAACAGTTGAATTAATATAGTGAAAATTTTTTGAAGGTGCGATTGCTCAGCGCTAATTGGCTAAAAAGAATTAGTTTTCAAGCAATTGCATATATGTTTTACTGATGACCCACTTATTTGAGTCAAGCAAAACACAGTAGGTCGATAGCCTATATTATTACGTTGATAAACAATCCGTTTATTCACGGTTCATCACCTTAGTTAAGCAGATTGCTTAAACGCCTCGATGTGCCTTTGACGTCATGTTTGCACTTCTCATTGAGTATCATCAGCTCAGTTAGATACGATTATAGTGTTAAGTTACAAATTTTTGTGATTAGACAAAATATCTGACGCTAACTCCCTCTATTATCGGCTCAATATAAAAAAGAAGTTAAGATTATGGCAGAAGCAAACGCAGAAATTACTTCAAATGAGTATATCAATCACCACTTGACAAACTGGACTTTCGGTAATCACCCAACAGAAGGTTGGATAGTTGCCGAAACCAAACAGCAAGCTTCTGAAATGGGTTTCAATGCGATTCATTTAGACTCAATGCTGTGGTCGATTGGTTTAGGGGTTCTTTTTTGTGCCATTTTTTATATGGTGGCAAAAAGAGCAACCTCGGGTGTACCTGGCAAAATGCAAGCTTTTATTGAAATGATTGTGGAGTTTGTTGATAGTAACGTTCGTGATACTTATCATGGCACATCAAAGGTTATTGCGCCATTAGCACTGACTATTTTTGTGTGGATTTTCTTGATGAACTTCATGGATCTTCTGCCAGTTGATTATTTGCCTGTCATTGCACAAAAAATTGGTGGTCTGCTAGGACATAACCCACACCATGTTTACATGAAAGTCGTACCAAGTACCGACCCAAATGTGACGCTTGGTATGTCGTTCTCAGTATTTGCACTGATCATTTTTTATAGTATTAAAGAAAAAGGTTTTGGCGGTTTTATTGGTGAATTAACCCTTCATCCATTTAGCGCAAAAAACCCAATCGCTAAAATCTTATTGATTCCAGTGAACTTTATCCTAGAGTTTGTAACTCTAATCGCAAAACCTATCTCACTTGGCTTACGACTTTTTGGTAACATGTATGCAGGTGAATTAATTTTTGTGTTAATCGCCCTTATGCCATTTTGGATTCAATGGGTGTTATCAGTACCGTGGGCAATCTTCCACATTTTAGTAATCACTTTGCAAGCGTTCGTTTTCATGATGCTAACCATTGTCTATCTTAGCCTTGCATCACAAACTGAACATTAATTTCAAAACAGTAATGAGGATACATCAATGACTCTAGAAGGTATGACCGTTCTTGCCGTTGCTTTGCTAATCGGTTTAGGTGCACTAGGCACAGGTATTGGCTTTGCAATCTTAGGTGGCAAATTCTTAGAGGGCGTCGCTCGTCAACCAGAACTAGGTTCACAATTGCAAACTCGTATGTTCATCGTGGCAGGTCTTCTTGACGCCGTACCGATGATCGGTGTTGGTATTGCAATGTTATTGTTATTCGCAAATCCTTTAGCAGGTTAATAGGTACACTATCAGTACAATGTCCACATCATCTTATGTGGACAAGGATTGAAGAAACTTAATTAACGAGGGATTCTAAGTGAATATCAATGCAACCCTAATTGGACAATCGATTGCATTCGCCATCTTCGTGATGTTTTGCATGAAGTTTGTGTGGCCGCCTTTGGTTGCTGCTATTTCGGATCGCCAACGTAAAATCGCAGATGGCCTAAATGCTGCCGAAAAAGCCAAAGCAGACTTAGCAACTGCATCACAAGCTGCAGAGCAAGAGCTTATCGCAGCAAAAGCAAAAGCCGCTTCACTCATTGACCAAGCGAATAAAAGCGCCAATCAAATGATTGAAGATGCCAGAGTGCAAGCACAAGTGGAAGGCGAACGTATTCGTCAGCAAGCGCGTGAAGCAATTGATCAAGAAATTAATAAAGCCCGTGAAGGTTTACGCGCGCAGGTTGCAGAACTTGCCGTACTCGGTGCCGAAAAAATCTTACAAGAAAAGGTCAATCCAGAAACTCATGCCAATATGTTAAACCAATTGGCAGCCAAGTTATAAGTAGCAATAGTACAGTGAGGATATGATGGCTGATTTATCAACCTTAGCAAGACCCTATGCAAAAGCAGCATTTGATTATGCTAAAGAGCATCACGCTGTCAATGAGTGGCAAGATTACCTAAACGTGATGAATGCCATCGTTAGTGATAAAGCATTTGCCGATTATATCAATAATCCAGCAGTTGCTGCACAAGCTAAAGTCGCTACTTTAAAAGACCTTTATAACCAAAGTTCACCTGAAGATAGCAATACTGTGTTTAAGACTTTAAGCACCGCTATTGAAGGTGGGGCACAAGCAGATTCCAATGCTTTTGTTAATTTTTTGACGCAACTTGCAGAGCAAGATCGTTTGGCATTATTACCAAGTATCAATGAGCGTTTTGGTTTATTAAAAGCCGCTGATGCAAAAGAAGTTCATGCGTATGTCATGTCGGCATATCCATTAACGCAAGTGCAAGAGCAACTCATTGAAAACCGACTTGCCACCTCCCTAGGCGCGAAGGTCGTACTACATGTCAATGTAGACCCTGCCCTAATTGCAGGTGTAACGATCAAGGTCGGTGACAAAGTAATCGATGACTCTGTACGTGGCAAATTAAAACAGTTAAAAACACAGCTGACGGCATAAATTTCAACAAAATTGATTCTAGTCAGTAAAAATTAAGGAACAGTGCAATGCAACAATTGAATCCAGCGGAAATCAGTAATCTGATTAAGCAGCGAATTCAAGACCTGACTGCAGGTGCCACTGCCAAAAACGAAGGCACTATTGTCATGGTATCTGACGGTATCGTACAGATTCATGGTCTTGAAGATGCCATGTACGGCGAAATGATTGAGTTTGAAGGTGGCGTATATGGTATGGCGCTAAACCTTGAACAAGACTCAGTCGGCGCGGTTGTTCTAGGTGAATACTTAAACCTCCAAGAAGGACAAAAAGCTTACTGTACTGGTCGTATTTTAGAAGTACCAGTTGGACCCGAGCTTTTAGGTCGTGTGGTAGATGCACTGGGTAATCCTATCGATGGTAAAGGCCCAATTAACGCCAAGTTAACGGATAAAGTTGAAAAAATCGCCCCAGGCGTTATCGACCGTCAATCAGTTGATGAGCCAGTAATGACAGGTTATAAAGCTGTCGATACCATGATTCCAATCGGACGTGGTCAACGTGAGCTTATCATTGGTGACCGCCAAACTGGTAAAACAGCCATGGCAATCGATGCGATCATCGCGCAAAAACACTCGGGCATTAAATGTGTGTACGTAGCCGTTGGTCAAAAACGTTCAACCATCGCAAACGTGGTACGTAAACTAGAAGAAACAGGCGCACTAGCTTACACAACGGTTGTGGTTGCATCGGCTTCTGAACCAGCAGCGCTGCAGTACATCGCGCCATACTCTGGTTGTACTATGGGTGAATACTTCCGTGACCGCGGTGAAGATGCGCTCATCATTTATGATGACTTATCAAAACAAGCCGTAGCTTATCGTCAAATTTCATTGCTATTACGTCGTCCACCAGGACGTGAAGCTTACCCAGGTGACGTATTCTACCTTCACTCACGTCTATTAGAGCGCGCTTCACGTGTAAGCGCTGAGTATGTAGAAAAATTCACCAACGGTGCAGTAACAGGTAAAACAGGTTCGTTAACTGCCTTGCCAATTATCGAAACCCAAGCGGGTGACGTATCAGCATTCGTACCAACCAACGTGATTTCAATCACTGATGGTCAGATCTTCCTAGAGTCAAGCTTGTTTAACTCAGGTATCCGTCCAGCGGTGAATGCGGGTATTTCAGTTTCTCGTGTGGGTGGTGCCGCGCAGACTAAAATCATCAAAAAATTGTCAGGTGGTATCCGTACCGCATTGGCACAGTATCGTGAATTGGCAGCGTTTGCACAGTTTGCTTCTGACTTAGATGACGCGACCCGTAAACAGCTTGACCATGGTCAACGTGTGACTGAATTGATGAAACAAAATCAATACGCACCAATGAGCATCGCTGAACAAGCTGCGGTAATTTATGCCTCTAACGAAGGCTATCTAGCCGATGTCCCTGTCAACAAAGTGGGTGCATTTGAAGCAGGTTTGTTACGTTACTTACGTGACCAACATGGTGATTTTATGGCAGACATTGATAACACTGCCAACTATAATGATGATATCGCAAACCAATTCAAATCAGCGATTGAAAACTATAAGCAAAATCATTCATTCTAAGATTTAGTGAAATTTTAGAACTGCATTGTCATAGAACAAATGAACAAAGGGGTTATGATTACTTTGTTCATTTTTCCAAATTTCGTCCATGTTACATCAATGGGCGTGGACTGAAACTAAACATGGCTGTATGGATTATTTATGGCAAGTTTAAAAGAAATTCGAGCAAAAGTTGCTAGTATTAAAAGTACCCAGAAAATTACTCGCGCCATGCAAATGGTTGCAGCGAGTAAGATGCGACGTGCCCAAGAACGTATGCAACTAGGTCGTCCTTATGCTGATAGCATGCGTCGAGTGGTTTCTCATCTAGTTAAAGCTTCACCAGACTACAAACATCCTTATCTAGTGCCTCGTGCGGTTAATCGTGTTGGCTATATTGTAGTCAGTTCTGACCGTGGTCTTGCAGGTGGTTTGAATATCAACTTATTCAAAAAATTGATGCAGCACGTCAAACAACAAAAAAGTCAATCGGTTGAAACGCGTTTTGCGGTGATTGGTCAAAAAGGCGTAAGCTTCTTTAAAACATTTGGTGGTACGGTGATTGCAGCGGAAACTCACTACGGTGATAACCCAAGCTTTGAGCAACTCAGTGTCCCAGTTCAAGTAATGCTTGATGCGTATAATCGTGGCGAAATTGATGAAATTTACCTGGTATATAATGAATTTGTTAATGCCATGACGCAAAATCCCAGTGTGCAACGCTTAGTACCGATTGCGGCTGAGTCTTTGGTTGATGAAACGATGGCAAATCGTGAACACAGCTGGGATTACATCTATGAGCCCACTACCAAAGAGCTGCTTGATGGTTTGATGGGACGTTATGTTGAATCAATCGTCTATCAAGGCGTGGTAGAAAATATTGCTTCTGAACAGTCTGCACGTATGGTTGCTATGAAAGCAGCAACGGATAACGCAGGTAACTTAATTAACGAATTACAATTGGTTTACAACAAGCTGCGTCAAGCGGCGATTACCCGAGAAATTTCGGAAATCGTTGGCGGTGCTGCTGCTGTTTCATAATTGACCTACATTCAAGGAGAGCGTAATGAGTAGCGGTCGTATTGTACAGATTATTGGCGCGGTTATTGACGTTGAATTTGACCGTCAAAGCGTACCAAAAATTTATGATGCCTTAAAAGTTGAAGGCACAGAAACTACATTAGAAGTACAACAACAATTGGGTGATGGTATCGTCCGTACTATTGCCATGGGTTCTACTGAAGGTCTAAAACGTGGTCTACCAGTTAGCAATACTGGCGCACCAATCTCTGTACCTGTGGGTAAAGGTACTCTAGGTCGTATCATGGACGTTTTAGGACGTCCAATCGACGAAGCAGGCCCTGTAGAGCATAGCAACACTTGGGCAATTCACCGTGAAGCGCCAAGCTATGATGAACAATCAAACTCTACTGAACTTTTAGAAACGGGTATTAAAGTAATTGACTTACTATGCCCATTTGCTAAAGGCGGTAAAGTCGGTCTGTTCGGTGGCGCGGGTGTTGGTAAAACCGTTAACATGATGGAACTTATCAATAACATCGCAAAAGCACACTCAGGTTTATCGGTATTTGCTGGTGTAGGTGAGCGTACTCGTGAAGGTAATGACTTCTACCACGAGATGAAAGACTCAAACGTACTTGATAAAGTTGCGATGGTGTATGGTCAGATGAATGAGCCACCAGGAAACCGTTTACGTGTTGCCCTGACAGGTTTAACCATGGCAGAATACTTCCGTGACGAAAAAGATGAAAACGGTAAAGGTCGTGACGTATTATTGTTCGTTGACAATATTTATCGTTACACGCTAGCGGGTACCGAAGTATCAGCATTATTAGGTCGTATGCCATCTGCGGTAGGTTATCAGCCAACGCTTGCAGAAGAGATGGGTGTATTACAAGAACGTATTACTTCAACCCAATCAGGTTCTATTACTTCTGTTCAAGCGGTATACGTTCCTGCCGATGACTTGACTGACCCATCACCTGCGACAACCTTTGCACACTTAGACGCAACAGTGGTATTGAGCCGTGATATTGCCTCACAAGGTATTTACCCAGCGGTTGACCCACTAGACTCAACGTCGCGTCAGTTAGACCCATTGGTTATTGGTGAAGAGCACTATGCTGTTGCTCGTGGTGTCCAAGAAGTGTTACAACGCTTTAAAGAGTTGAAAGACATTATTGCGATTTTGGGTATGGACGAATTATCAGAAGATGATAAATTAGTGGTATACCGTGCACGTAAAATCCAACGTTTCTTGTCACAACCTTTCCACGTTGCAGAGGTATTCACTGGCTCACCAGGGAAATACGTACCAATCCGTGAAACCATTCAAAGCTTTAAAGCAATCTTGAATGGTGAGTATGATGACTTGCCAGAACAAGCATTCTACATGAAAGGTGGTATTGAAGAAGTGGTTGCTGCAGCAGAAAAACTACGCGGCTAATTTCTCAATCAAACCCTGTTAGTTTAAAATAAAGTAACAGGGTTTTATCAACCTAATTTTGCAATACCATAGGAGAGAACTGTGGCAACTTTACAATGTAATGTCGTCAGTGCGAAAGAAACTATCTACTCTGGTGAGATTAGTATGTTAATTGCTACTGGGGTAGAAGGTGAAGTCGGTATTTTGCCAGGACATATTCCTTTTATTACGCTATTAAAACCAGGTACCATGCAGATCAAAACCAGCAATGGCAATGATGAAATGGTGTACATATCAGGCGGTGTTTTAGAAGTGCAACCGCATTTAGTGACGGTATTGGCAGATACGGCAGTACGTGCAAATGACTTAGATGAAGCCAAGATTTTGGAAGCACGTCGTCATGCAGAACAAACCTTGCAAAATCAAAAAGCCGATATCGATACTTCTCCGGCTTTGGCAGCATTGGCAGAATCTTTGGCACAATTGCAAACCTTACAAAAATTCAAAAACCGTGCCTAATTTTGATGCGAACGTGTTTAAAGACAGTGGCTATGACCACTGTTTTTTTATGGGTGCTTAAAGATATAAATGCTTAAAAAAAGCGTGATTAAAAAAGGGTACTTAAAAATTTGCTAATTATCTTTTAAACCAAAGCTAGCAAAAAATTTTATCCGTTACCAAACAGATAACCTTATATCGTATGTTTTTAAAGCTTTTTATATGTGGTATTTATACTTTTTTATGTTTAGTTACGTTTTAACAATATTAAATTGGCTATTTTTTCGCTAAATTAATTCAATTATATTGTAGTAGTACAGGTAATGCGTAAACTTTCATTACTTATTGCTGATAGATAAATAAAGATATATTCTGATATAAGTATTAAGAGTATGTATAAAATTTTTTGGAGGAAATTATGTCAGAAGAAGAGTTGATACCCCGCGTATTGATTGTAGAGGATGATGAGCGTCTTGCAACCTTGACCCAAGATTATTTGCGTAAAAATGGTCTAGATGTGGCAATTGAAACTGATGGTAACCGTGCGATTCGTCGTATTGTCGCTGAGCAGCCTGATATGGTGGTGCTTGATGTGATGTTGCCAGGTAGTGACGGTTTGACGGTATGCCGTGAAGTACGTCCTCATTTTCATAACCCTATCTTAATGCTAACCGCGCGTACCGAAGATATGGACCAAGTATTAGGTCTAGAAATGGGTGCGGATGACTACGTGGCAAAACCCGTTCAGCCGCGTGTGTTATTAGCGCGCATTCGTGCACTATTGCGCCGCTCTGATACCGCGCCAACTGATGAAGTGCCACAGCGTCTTGAATTTGGCGATTTGGTTATTGATAACGGCGGTCGTTCGGTTACTTTGAATGATGAGCTTGTTGACTTTACCAGTGCAGAATATGATTTATTGTGGTTGTTGGCGTCAAATGCGGGTCGTATCTTATCGCGTGAAGACATTTTTGAACGTCTGCGTGGTATCGAGTATGATGGTCAAGACCGCTCGATTGACGTACGTATTTCTCGTATCCGTCCAAAAATTGGTGATGATCCCGAAAACCCAAAACGTATCAAAACAGTTCGCAGTAAAGGTTATCTGTTTGTCAAAGAAAACTAACATAGTATTGATAAACACAGTATTGAAAGAAGTCAGCATCAAGCTGGCTTTTTTTATCGCTATCACTGGTAACTTTGCTACCTAGCAATTGGTAGATTTAGCACAACAATTTGCTACGTTACTAGACAATCGCTTCATGAATTTTACATTGTAATATTAATTTTGCTAGGTAATAATACGGCTATTATCTTTTGACCTTAACCCTAGATTTTTATGCCACTATTATCGTCCTTAAACCAATCTATCTTTCTGCGGATTTATGCAGGTCTGTTACTTATCTGTTTGTTGGTTGCGTTGTTTGCGCAATTGCTTATCACCACTATCAACGCAGAACGCGTACAGACTTATCGCGAGGATATGGCATCAGCGGCATTTTATCTCATTGACTCAGGATTGTCGCGCCAAGTAACGGTGCAAGAGCGTAATTTTTGGCTCTCTGATGTCAGTACCTTATTTGATACTAAGTTTGAAATCGAACCTACCTCAAAAGCGGATTTTAAAACCAGCGAAATTAATCGACTCAACAAACAACAAGCCGTAGTACGTTTTAATGGCGATACCAATACCGCAGAGATTTATCATAAAGTCTCGGGTGAGAACAACGTCTTGCATGTCAGCGTCAATAAACTCAATGAGCAACAAATTAAAGGGATAGGCGTGTTGCTGCTCGATGATTTGTCTTACTATCGCACCTTGGCAGAAAAACAGCAACGCTTGCAACAAATTCAAAAATTTTTCCCTTTTAAGCTCACCTTGCAATCCGTTAATAAACTGCAACTTGATACCGACCAAAAAGCGCGACTGTATCGCAAAGATATCGTGATTATGTTCCGTGACAATACCAGTGTAGAGAATTCATCGATTCGGGTACTAGCACCGACTGAACTCCAAGATACTGTGGTGGATTTGGGACCCATTCCACTGTTTAACTGGTTTCCGCTTAATCTGATTATTAGTATCACGCTCATTAGTATGTTCTTAATCAGTCTAGGGGTGTATGCGCTGATTTTCCCATTAGAGCGTAAACTGCAGCTCATTCAAAGCGGTATCACCAAAGTGCGCGAAGGTAAGCTCAATACCAAAGTAAAAGTCGTGGGCGAAGATGAAATTGCCCATCTAGCGGCAACCTTTAATAGTATGACTGAGCACATCCGCCGTTTGATTGAATCCCAGCGCGAGTTGACCCGTGCCGTATCCCATGAACTGCGCACCCCAGTAGCACGTATTCGCTTTGCCGTGGATATGCTGGCTGATACGGATGATTATGACGATCGGATGAGTCAGCGTGATTATATCGACCAAGATATCGAATCGCTCAATGGCTTGATTGATGAAATTTTGACCTATGCCAAGCTTGAGGAAGGCTCACCCAAAATGGACTGGGAAGAAGTCGATTTGCAAGAACTTGTTTCGCAGATTGCCCGTGAGACCAATGCGCTTGGTAAACCCGTCACCGTCAAAGTAGGTAAGGTGCAAAAAGGTGTGTTTGCACAAGCTGATAGACGCTATTTACACCGCGTGTTGCAAAACTTGGCAGGTAATGCCACCCGTTATGCCGAAAGCACCATTATCATCTCAGCAGGCTTAGAAAAAAATGAAGCCTTTATCAGTGTGGAAGATGATGGACAGGGTATTCCAGAAAAAGACCGTGAAAAAGTCTTTATCCCATTTGCGCGTCTGGATGATAGTCGTACCCGTGCCTCGGGTGGTTATGGTCTAGGCTTATCAATCGTGTCTCGAATTGCGTTTTGGTTTAATGGTCGCATGTCAGTGGATGAAAGCCCGACCTTGGGTGGGGCGCGATTTATCATGAAATGGCCGAAAAGCCAGCTAGCTTCAAGTATTGAAGCGGATGAAATTACCCAAAAAAGTAGCGAGAAAAAATACACGGATGAGCAAGGGTCATAAGCTCATTACCAGTAACGCTTGCAAATTTTCTCAGACTGGGCTAAATTTTAGTGAGTTATGCAATGGTTTAGCAAAATTTGCGCACATCAATTAACCGATGAGCGAAATCATCACAAGCGAGGATGGCATGCGTTACCTATTTTTAGCATTGGTGGTACTCAACATGGCTGTTTTTGGTTATTATAGTTTTTTGCGCAAACCTACTGAAAGCCAGTCCGTCTCACAGGCGCGCGCAGCATTGGTTCACCCTGTCACAGCCACCAATGTGTCAAGTGAATTACCCCCCATGATTGGTACTAAAAAGTAAAAATGGCTACCCAAACCAAAGCTATCAACACCAAAGTTACTAAGGAATTATGGTTAGCCTAACCTATTAAGCAACCAATTAGTCTTTTGTTAGCTTTATTCTATAATCGGAATATTCACCACCACTACTAAACCGCCGCCATTGGGCTGATTACGAGCGATGACGCTACCATTGTGCAGGTGAGTAATGCGGCTTACAATCGCAAGCCCAAGTCCACTCCCTTGCGTGGTACGTGCCGTTTCGCCCCGCTCAAACGGCTGCATAATCCGCTCAAGCTGATCTTCGGCAACGCCTTGCCCTTCATCGCTAACTTTGATGGTTAAGTATTTTTGTCTAGAGGTTATCTCTGGCGTTAGACTTTCATTAGTGACCACTTGCTCGGTAGGCTGTAGAGCATTATCAATGCTAATCTCAATATGAATGGGCGGCTGACCATAGCGACAAGCATTATTGACCAAATTAACGATGAGACGCTTGATGGATAAGGGTCGCAATGGCACACTGGGCAAATCGTCTTGGATATCGATAATAAATGGGGTGGGGGCAAACTGCACCACAATCTCGTTAATGATGGGGCGCAGGTTAGTCAATCGCACTGCTTCATCTGAGCCATCTTTCATAAATGAAATAAACTGCTCCAAAATCGCGTCCATGTCCTCAATGTCATACACTAGCCCTTCACGCAAAAACTCATCAGGTAGCATCTCAGCCGTGAGTCGCATTCGCGTCAGTGGCGTGCGCAAATCATGGGAAATACCAGCGAGCATAATATTGCGTTCTTTTTGGGTTTGGATCAGGTTATGAAACAGTCGGTTAAATGCCAAATTCACCTGACGAATCTCTGTTGAGCCTTCATTGGTCGCCAAATTGTTGGCGTGCCCAAGGGTGATGTAGTCAATCGCCACTTTTTGTAGGCGTTTGAGCGGGCGATTTAATTGTCTGACCAAAAACAAAATAGTCAGCAACGTGGCAAGCGGGATCCCCAATAAGAAAAAATAAATCGACGTTGGGCTATATTTGGCATAAAACTTGACAGGCTCTTGCAGCCAAACATCCGGATGCGCGCTGTCTTGAATATACAAAATCGGTACGGGTTTGAATTTAAAATTGACCGATACAGGACGCTGCATCACGGTTTCCATCTGTGTTGCCATCCGCTGGGTAAAATAATCCACCAAGGTTTTTTCTTGAAAAGAAGGTATCTGTTGTGGGTCAGTAATCACGTTAATATGTGAGGCGTCAATAATCCAATTTTTAAGCTCGGGATTGTTTTTAAAATCTTTATCCGCTTTATCAATCATCAACAGCTGATTGGCAAGATAAGTCGCATGGTTTTGTAGCTCTGGTAAATACAGACTGCGCCAAAAAAACCACAGCGACAACGCCACGCTCACCAGTACCATCAACATCACCATCAAGGTGGTTTGCCAAGTGTGGCTATAGCCTTTGAGTTTGGGTAAATGCGGTTTCATGCTGGGGTATCCTGATGGTGGCTGTACAGCTGAGTCAAAACGGGCAACGGCACTTGCATCCTGTTATAATACGCAGATAGCTTGGCAAAATTAAAGGGGCAATCATGCAGTTTTCAAAGTTTGGTGAAAAGTTTACCAAAAACAGCGGTATTTTGCAGTTAATGGATGATTTGGGCAATGCGCTTAACAGTGAGCAACCGATTAATATGCTCGGTGGTGGCAATCCAGCACGTATCGATAAAGTTAACCAAACCTATTGGTCGGTGTTTAAAACCCTAGCCGAAGGTGATATGGGCTCAATGGCCATCGAAAATATCGGAAACTATTCAACGCCGCAGGGCGATGCCAAGTTTATTGCAGCATTGGTAGATTTTTTTAATCGCCATTATAACTGGGGACTTACCACAGACAATATCGCCCTGACCAATGGCTCACAAAACGCATTTTTTTATTTATTTAACTTGTTTGGTGGGCGGTTTGACGATACCACACAAGGCAGCCTGGATAAGAAAATTCTATTACCACTTGCCCCAGAATACGTGGGTTATGCCGATGCCCATGTGGATGGGCAGCATTTTATCGCAGTGCCACCCAGCATCGAATTTGTGCAACATCAAGGTGAAGACGGCTTTTTTAAATACCGAGTCGATTTTGACACCCTAGAAAATTTGGCTGAATTGCACAACGGCGAAATTGGAGCAATTTGTTGCTCACGCCCCACCAACCCAACAGGCAACGTGCTGACCGATGACGAAATGGCGCGCCTTGAAGCGATTGCCAAGCGCTTTGATATCCCACTGATTATCGATAATGCGTATGGGATGCCGTTTCCCAATATCATCTATAGCCAAGCCACGCTCAATTGGAATGAGCAAATTATTTTGTGCTTTAGCCTATCAAAAATCGGTTTGCCTGGGGTGCGTACAGGGATTGTGGTCGCCAATCCGCAGGTGGTCAAAGCGATTAGCAGCCTAAATGCGATTGTTAATTTAGCGCCGACCCGTTTTGGCGCGGCGATTGCTACGCCACTACTACAAGATGACCGGCTAAAAGATTTGTCAGACAATCATATTCGTCCGTTTTATCAAGGACAAGCCAAATTAGCCGTGCAGCTGTTAAAACAAGAACTGGGCGACTTACCAAATGATGCGATGAAAATCCACAAGCCTGAAGGCGCGATTTTCTTGTGGGTATGGTTTGAAGGCTTGCCAATCACGACAGTTGAGCTATATGAGCGATTAAAAGCCAAAGGCACATTGATTATCCCTAGCGAGCATTTCTTTGTTGGCGTGGATACTGAAAACTTTAAACACGCCCATGAGTGCATCCGCTTAAGCATCGCCCAAGATGATGACACGCTGAAAAAAGGGATTGCCACGATTGGGGAAGTGGTGAGGGCGGTTTATGCCAACCAGTAAAAACAAGCAATAAAAAAAGGCGCCCATCGCGCCCTTTTACTGTTGTTTTGAACAACTAAATTTTCCACTCCACAAAATTCTTCAATAGCTGCAACCCTGCGGTATGGCTTTTTTCGGGGTGGAATTGGGTCGCAAACAAATTATCTTTAATCACGCTGGCACAAAACTCGACGCCATAATCACAGGTTGCCGCCACAATCGAAATATCAGACGGCACACAATAAAAACTATGCACAAAATAAAAATGGGTATTGTCTTCAATCCCTTGCCATAGCGGATGCGCCAAATCCATATGGGTGATAGTATTCCAGCCCATATGCGGCACTTTAATGCGTTCGTTTTTGTCATCTAGCCAATGATCATCAAAGCGTTTGACGTCACCGCCCAATACCCCTAGACAGTCTACCCCGTCATTTTCTTCTGAGCGCCCAAACAACGCCTGCATCCCGACACAAATCGCCATCACAGGCTTATTAAATACAGCCGTTTTGACAGCATCAGCGATACCTGCTGCCTGCATCTCTGCCATGCAGTCGCGCATTGCCCCTACGCCAGGGAAGACGATTTTGTCTGCTGCCGCAATCACCGCAGGGTCACGCGTGATCGACACATCAGCGCCCACTGCCGTCAAGGCTTTACCCGCCGAATGTAAATTACCCATGCCATAATCTAACAATGCAACCTTTGTCATCTGTTATCCTGTTGTCAAAAAAAGCCCAAAACTGCGATTAAGCGCTAATATCACTTGGCGCTAATCTATCGTCAATTACCAAAGAAGTTTTGAAAAATGCCAAAATAGCCATTATATTAATATCATCACATTGCTGCGCAAATAGCACTATTCGCAAAATTGTAAGGACAATAATAATGGCAGAAAAAAACTATTATGACATTTTAGGCGTCGATAAAAAAGCCAGTGAAGCAGATATTAAAAAAGCCTATCGCAAACTGGTACGACAATATCACCCTGATATCAACGACTCACCCGATGCCGACGCCAAAATGGGTGAAATCAATAACGCCTATGAAACGCTCAAGGACGCTGAAAAACGCGCCCAATACGATCTGATGCTCGACAATCCTTATATGGGTCAAGGCTTTGGCGGCGGTCAGGGCTTTAATGCCAATATGAGCCAAGCGGATTTGGATGAAATCCTCCGTCAGTTTGGTGGTGCCGGTGGGTTTGGCGGTCGTCAGTCACAAGGCGCGGGTAGCTTTAGATTTGATGATATTTTCTCAACATTTGGGGGCAGTGCAGGCGGGTTTGCAGACGGATTTGGTGGTAGACAGTCGCAACGCTCGACCAAAGGCGACGATCAGCACGCCGAGTTATCAATTGATTTGAAAGCCACTTATGAAGGCGATACCCGTAAAATCAGCCTAAATTTACCCGTGCAAACCGCGACAGGGCTGGATTATCAAACCAAGACTATTGAAGTCAAAATCCCCAAAGGTATTGCCGAAGGACAACAAATTCGCTTGGCAAAACAAGGCAATCCAAGCCCATATGGCGGTGATAATGGCGATTTGTACCTAAAAATTAAATTTAATCACCCAGATAATATCCGTGTAGAAGGCAAAGACGTGTTCCAAACGGTAGACGTTGCGCCTTGGGAAGCAGCCATGGGCGGTCAAATTACGGTCAACACGCCTGCTGGCAAGGTCAATGTCAATGTACCAAAAAATAGCCGTACTGGTACCAATCTGCGCCTTAAAGGTAAAGGTATCCCAGCCAAAGAAGCCGGTGATTTGTATTTAAGCTTAAATATCGTGTTGCCAAAAATCGCTACAGACGTAGATATCCAAGCGTTTGAAGCGTTCAAATCGTCATTTGCCTCATTTGCGCCAACGCGCTAATCTATTGATAATTAAGCTCTATTGATAACTAAGCAAAAAAAATAGGCAGTACAATAAAAAAAATGACAAACCAGCACCAAACATAACTATAGAGACACTACAGGAGTGCAACATGGCTCAAACCACCAATACGGATTTATCATTACGGTTAACCTTAGATGATTTGGTTATGGCGAGTAGTTGGGATAAAAGCTGGGTATTAGCGCTAATGGATGAAGATATTATTTATGCTGAAACGCCTGCTATCGACAGCCAGCCCTATTTTAATAGCGCACAATTGACAACAGTGCGCCTTGCCTCACGCCTACGCCGCGATTTTGATGCCAGTCCACAAGCGATTGGCTTAATACTATCGCTGCTTGACGAGCTAAGACCGCTTCGGCAGTTACAGCGGCAAATCACGCTCACGCGAATGGTTCATGATGTGGATGACAGCTAGCAAACATCAAGTTAGCCAACATTAATTTGGGTAAATTTAATCCTAAAAAAGGGCGGGTTATCATGCGATAATCCGCCCTTTTTATTTGTTACAGCAAACGATTATTGGGCGTAACCGTGGTTACGAAGCCAATTTTGTAGAAGTTGAATTTCGGCTTGTTGGGTATCGATTAGGGTATTGGTAAGGTTACGCACTTTGTCATCATTACCATATTTGGCAACCACTTGTGAGAACGCAATCGCACCTTTATGATGAATCAGCACGGTTTGGGCAAACGCTTGGTCGGCATTTTTAGTCATGACCGTGTCGACCATTTCTTGCTGCATATCATCGATAATGCTATCGATTTCTTGCTGGGCTGCCACACTATCTGCCATCGGCTGATTAGGGTCAGCGGTGTTTTGAATCAGTTGCATGGCAAGCCAATTCTGTAATATTTGTGATTCATTTTGGCGTGAACTAATAATGTCTCGGGCTAAACCTAGCAGTTCAGGATTTTTGCCGTATCGCTGCTCAATATTGGCAAGCGCGATGGTTTCATCAAAATGACTCAGCATGGTTTTGACAAAAATCATATCAGGTGAGATGGGTATATAGTCAAATTGATTGAGCGCGGTTGGCTCACTGGCTGCAGCCGTATCGATACTCGGCTGCTTGATGACAGTAAAATACGCTTCTTGATAGTCATTGATGGTACTTGAGGCGGGCATCACATAACCTTGCGCCAATTGACTGACGGTGAGCATGTTTTTATTGATTGCCTGTGTGTCTAATACTTGGGGCAATGGTTTATCATCAAATTCTTGGGGCGCGCTCACGGTGGCAGCGGTCGGGGGTGCTGGCTGCTGAGAATCAGATTGCTCACAACCAATCATGCTGATAACTGCGATGACAAGCAAGATTGATGGTGCGGTGTTGGCCATGTATCGGCTCCCATGCCTTAATTTTATACGGTGTGTTTTGAAATGGTAATTGTAAGCATTAACGGTAAGCATTGACTGTCAGCATTGATTATCAGTCTTAGGCAAGAGTATAAAATAGGGCAAGCACAGTGACTATATAAATTGTGTCATGGCAGCTTGCTTATTATTTGCTAGCTGCCGCTTGCGGGCAATATCCCCGCCAAAGTAAAAAACGCGCGATAAGCGGCTACTTTTTTCTCCAAGCTTTGCGGGTAAGCGCGCGAGGTCGATGGCAACCGATAAATACCAAATGTTCGCCCAAAAGCGTTAACTTCAATGAATTGATTGGTTTTTGGCAGTTTATAGGGTATGTGGCTAGGATCAAAATAGGGTGAAGTAGGGTCACTGATACTTTGGTTCACCAGCGCTATCAGCACTTCTGTGGCTTTGCCACCAGTGGTATAAATCCACTTGACCTGCTCAAGCTGTGCCAAAACTTTACCCAAATCAACCGTAGCAACCACAGTCAGATGTTCATCAGCCGCATTGCCTTTTTCGCGGATGACATGAGTGACCGAGGGACATTCACCGATGTTATAAGCTTGTAAAAATGCTTTAATTTTTTCGGCATCAAAGCGTTTTTCATCACCGACTCGAAAATAATCGATATCATCAAAAAACACCTTGCCCATGATGCGCCACATATCGTTATAAAAATTGGGGTAATGAAACGCCATGCACCATTTGTCAGGCGTGGGCGGCATGGTACCCATCATCAAGACTTTGGTATCAGCAAAAAAGAAGTTACCAAATGGATGGGCTTCGACACGCGGGTCAGTCAATAAATCAGCAGACATATCAGTTTTTATTTCTAATTAAATACACGCCAAGCGCGGCACTGGCAATAATCGGTAACAGCACCATAAAAAATGGTGAAAATCCCGTGCTTAAACTGACAAACCCGACCAAATCTTGCAGATAACTAAATACCAAGCCAAATAAAAGAGCGATCACAATACGATAGCCCAAGCTTTGGTTACGCAAGGAGCCAAATACAAATGAACAAGCAACCAACACTAGCGATAGCATGGCAAAAGGCGACAATAGCTTTTTCCAAAAGGCAACTTCATGCTCCAGTGAGCGGCGTTTGTCTTTGGCTAAGAGCTGTTGGTGTTGCCATAATTCGGTCACTGACATGTTATCAGGGCTGCGTGTTAACAGATAAATCGCTGACGGCTCAATGGGTAATTGCAGCGTCATAGTCGGGATGGTAGTCAACTGACTGTGACCATCGGCAGCGATGGTCAATTGTTTGATTTGTTGCAGCTGCCAGCCCGATGTCTTATCAGCGGTATTTTGACTGACAAAGCTGCCAGTATCGGCTTGCAGCACTTGCTGGATATGGGCAGTGTCGTCTAGCTGCCAAACTTTGATATTTTTGAGCTCGCCTTTGGTATTGGCATAGTCAATATTGATGATACGGTTGGCTTGTTTGTCCCAATAACCGTTGATGGCACTTGATAGCAAAGGTTTGTCATGTTTGACTTGGTGCGCTAACTGATTGCTAGTTGGCACTACATACTGCCCAAGCAATAGCCCAATAATGACAAAAAGAATCGCTGGTTGCATCACCCAACCGACTATTTTAAAGCGGCTGATACCTGCTGCTTGAATCACCGTCAGCTCACTGGTGTTGGCAAGCAAGCCTAGACCTACCACTGCGCCTAATAGCGTGCCGAATGGCATATAGTCGAGTAAATCACGGGGTGCACTATAGGCAATAAAACGCAAGGCATCTAAATAATTGTAATGGTCATTAAGATCCTGCAACTCTGCCAGATAATCAAAGACGACTTTAAGTAGCCAAAGACCAATAATGGCGCCTGCCATGGCAAAAAGCGCTTGTTTTTTAACGTAACGAGATAAAATCATGGCTGACCGCCTGCGGACAACTGACGGCTGTGGCGACGATAGCGGACACGATGTACCACGCGGCTTTGCCAATTTAACAACAATGCAAATGCGATAAAACCAACGATTAGCCAAATATACGCGTACTCAGTAATGCGTTCTTTACCAATGGCAGTGCGTAGCGAAATGATACTAATCGCACAGCTCGCGAATATGAGCACGGAAGGTAACAAACGAAGCCAGCGTCCTTGACGGGGGCGTACCTGTGCAAGCGGGGTAGCAAGCATCGCCGCAATGATAATCAGCCACGGCATGGTAAAGCGATAGCCCAGCTCGGCTTTGACTTCGGGTTTTTGGGTATTGGCGAGCAGTTTGGCAGTGGTTTGGATTTCGACATTGGTTTCGGTAATTTTTTCACTGGCAGGTTTTTCTAGGGTAATGCGATATTTTTCAAAACTGGCTTGGTTATAGTTGGCCTGATTGGTGCCAAGCTCATAGCGACGACCCTGAAACAAATCTAGCTGCATTGAGCTATCCGTGTCTTTACTGGGTACTTGATAGGCGCGCGTGGCCGTGATGATAACATCGTTTTTGGCGATTTTGCCGCTTTTATCGGTTTGCTGCTGCACCACGTATAGATTTTTGAGTTCACGTTTTTCTTTATCAAACTCATCGACATACAGGTGATAGTTACCACTGCTGATAAAGGTTTTTGGACGCACTAAATCGAGCAAACTACCGAGTGACTGGGTTTGCCAAATCTGCTCACTGTTAGACAGTCCCCATGGTTTTGCCAAAAGACTAATTCCCATTTGAAATACAAATAACCCAGTAATCAGCGGAATCATCAAACGTGTCAAACGGCCACGACTGATGCCACTGGCAAACAGGACGCTCATCTCCTGATCCACGTACATACGACCGAGCACGAGCATCAGTGCGATAAAAAATGACAGCGGTAAAATTAGCTCAAGAAAGGTTGGAATGTTATAGCCAATAATAGCAAATAGCAAACCCACATCCAGCCTGCCTTCTGCGGCGATACCAAAATAGCGGATTAAGCGACCGCCGAGCATCAGCGCCATCAGAAATAACAGCACAATCGCAGTATTAGCGGCGACTTGTTGCGTCATATAGCGTCGTAATATCACAAGTAACCACCTAATATTACTCAAAAATTAATCAATTCAAACAGCTAGGGAAGTAAATGCCAATATTGTACGACATCATACCATTCGGCGCATCTGTTAATCGGCTATTTTAGCCCGTTGCCGAGAGATTATGAATATGAATACTGTAAGGTAACATTTCACAATGACTTTTCACCACCACTTTTTACAGCCGCTTTATAAAAGCCAATTTTTACAAAGACTTTTTACAACCGCATTTTACCCTACACAATAACGCCTGCTATCCCATCGCCCAATATTATAAGCCAAATGCTATAACCCAAATACGATAATAGGTATGCTATGATAATAGTTATTTCTTGATGACAATAATTAAGGAGCTTAAATGAGTTTGACGTTGACACTAGCGACCGCGCTTAAAAAAACGGTCAAGAATAGCTATCACGTGGTATTGGTAGATGACAATAGCCAAACTATGGGGCAACTAACGAGTGAGCTACAAACCGCTGTCAGTCGCTTGATTGAAGCAAGTCGTTTTAAGGGTAAGCTTGCCGACACCGCAATCAGTTATGGTGCTGACAACAATACGGGCCTGTTATTGGTTGGCGTGGGCAGTCAAGACAAACTAAACGGCGGTAGCCTGCAAAAAATTGCCAAAGCGATTTATGCAAGTTTGAGCCTTCTTACCAAATCTGCCGTTGTCAGTTTAGGCGATAGTATCGATGAAGTGAGTTTTGGTCAGCTGGCATTAGCCCTGTTAAATCAAAGCTATACCTTTGATATTTATAAATCGCAAAAAGCGGATAAACCGACGCTAAAAGACGTGACCTTATTGGTCAGCGCAGACAACCAAGCCAAGTTTGACACCCTGCTACAGCTGCAACAGGCGACTGCCCAAGGTCAATCACTCACCAAAGATTTGGCAAATCAGCCACCGAATGTGTGTTTCCCTGCCTATCTTGCAGAGCAAGCGCAAAGCTTGGCCAATCAGTACCCAGAGCTATTGACGGTAAAAGTACTGGGTGAAAAAGACATGCAGCAATTAGGGATGAACTGCTTTTTGGCAGTCGCTCGCGGCTCAGCGCATGAAGCTAAGCTGGTATTACTTGAGTACAATGGCAAAGCCGCCAAAAAAGACAAAAACAGCAAAACCAAAGGCAAAAAATCAAGCCTAGAGCAACCGATTGTACTCGTGGGCAAAGGCATTACCTTTGACAGTGGTGGTATCTCACTCAAACCAGGTCTGGGCATGGGTGAGATGAAATACGACATGGGCGGTGCAGCTGCAGTCATGGGCATGATTAAAGCGCTATGTGAAGCGCGTCTACCGCTGCAAGTCGTTGGCGCACTCGCTTGTGCGGAGAATATGCCATCAGGAACAGCGACTCGCCCTGGCGATATCGTCACCGCCATGAATGGTAAAACCGTCGAAATCCTCAATACTGATGCCGAAGGTCGTTTGGTACTTTGCGACACCTTGGTGTATGTACAGCGCTATCAGCCAAAAGTGATTATCGACATGGCAACCTTGACGGGGGCGTGTATCGTGGCGCTGGGTTATGTGCGCTCAGGTCTATACAGTAACAATGAAGATGTGATTTTTGAGCTTGAACAAGCTAGCGAATCAGCGTATGACCGTGTTTGGCACATGCCACTGGATGATGACTACCAAGAGCAACTTAAATCCAACATGGCAGATATGCAAAACATTGGTGGTATGCCGGCAGGGTCAGTCACAGCGGCGTGTTTTTTATCGAAGTTTGTTGAAGATATCCCTTGGGCGCACTTGGATATCGCAGGGACAGCGTGGCAGTCGGGCAAAGAGCCAACCGCAACGGGTCGTCCAGTACCGCTATTGATGCATTATCTTTATCGCCAAGCTGCCCAAAATCCAGTCTAGGTGATAGGACGCTGACCACCCTATGATGGCATCACAAATTAGTTTTTATATTTTATCCCCGCAAAAAAAACAGCTGGTGTTCGTCTGCCAGCTGATTTCAACCGTGCTAGCCAAAAGCGAGGATAGCATTATCGTAGTGGCAGCGTCTGAGCTATTACCCTCACTTGATGACCGATTATGGTCATTAAGTGATGTGGCGTTTATTCCCCACCAAATTATCCAGCAACTTGATGCCTTTCATCACCAAAAACTCCCTGCCAGTGTGGTACTTACCGATAATATCGAACTTGTCACCCAATTTGATGGCATCGTCATCAATCTCACCAATGAGGCGATTGTAGATACCCAAGCTAGCCGCCTGCTAGAAGTTATCGACGCCGCCCCCGAACAGGTTGAAAGTGGTCGTCACAAATACCGAACTTATCAAGCACAATTACAAGCCCTAGCAACTAGCAGCCCACCTGCCATCCAAGTTTTTCAAATTCGATAACTTCTCTACCCAACACTTTGATAGCTTTAAATTGACAAGTTGACGATTATAAAAATAATTTATGCAAATTGTTAAAAAATGTTAATATATCAGCCATTTTTGCGGTGAAATATTAAGAGGTTATTATGTTAAAACTTATCCAAGCGTATCAGCGCGTGGGGTTGGTGCCTTTGATTATGATAGGGCTGATACTGGGTATCTTAGTCGGTTGATTAGCCAATCCGACTATCATCGGCGGTTTATCCATGAGTGTGGCGCAAACCATCTCAATTTTGGGTGCGTTGTTTGTCGGTGCGTTAAAAGCGATTGCACCGTTGTTGGTGTTTATCTTAATCATTGCCGCTATCAGTCAGCATAAATCAGGCACTCAGGTCAATGTCCGCTCAACCTTGGTGCTGTATATGGCAGGTACGTTCTTGGCAGCTTTGACGGCGGTAGTAGCAAGCTTTTTATTCCCAACTGAATTGATTTTAAAAGCCGGTGAAGTCAGTCAGACGCCACCGTCATCCTTAGCAGAAGTGATAAAAGCACTATTGACCAACATGGTGGAAAATCCTGTCAAATCGATCGTCAATGCTAACTACATGGGCGTGCTATCTTGGGCGGCGATTTTGGGTTTTGCCTTGCGCCATGCCTCAGACCATACCAAGCAAATGATTAACGATTTAGCGGAAGCGGTCTCAAGCGTGGTCAAATGGGTGATTTGGTTTGCGCCATTGGGCGTGTTTGGCTTGGTGACACAAACCATCGCTGAAACGGGACTGTCAGTATTATTAGGTTATGCCCGTTTGTTAGCAGTGTTGGTCGGCTCTATGGCGTTTATCGTGTTGGTTGTAAACCCATTGATTGTATTTGTCAAAACCCGCAAAAATCCTTATCCACTGGTATTTACTTGTCTTAAAGAAAGTGGCATCACCGCCTTCTTTACTCGCAGTTCAGCCGCCAATATTCCTGTGAATCTAAACCTTGCGCATAAGTTAGGTTTACATGAAGATACCTATTCAATCACTATTCCGTTAGGTGCCACCATTAATATGGCAGGGGCGGCGATTACCATCAATGTCATGACATTGGCAGCGGCACATACGTTAGGTATTCACGTGGACTTCGGGTCTGCGCTGTTGTTATCTGTGGTATCTACCTTAGCTGCGGCGGGGGCATCGGGTGTGGCAGGGGGTTCATTGCTATTGATACCATTGGCCTGTAGTTTCTTTAATATTCCTGATACCATTGCCATGCAGGTAGTCGCGATTGGCTTTATTATTGGGGTAGTACAAGACTCGGTTGAAACAGCACTCAACTCGTCAACGGACGTGTTATTCACCGCGGCAGCGGATCCCAAATACGCTTATCATCGCTAAAAGTTGCTAAAGATTTTGAGTCATATAACAATAAAAAAGGAACAATAAAAAAGGGTATCAAGCGTGTCTTTTTTATTGTCCAAATAATTAATAGACTAATTAGCTAATAATCCACAAAAAAAGATGCCACGCAGGCATCTTTTTTTATAAAAATCGTTTAACAATTAGCGATTATGGGTTTACTACAACGGGTACAGTTTGTACGTCAACAGGTACAGTTGTCGTTGTTGAGGCAATCGCTGTATTGTCATCAACCGGTTGCACGGTGACCGATTGAACCGCAGGACCTGTTTGGGTAACTTGCGCTACTGGTACCACCCTAGGATTTGACTGGGCATTTCTAGGCGCAGCGGGCGCAACAGATTTGTTGCTGCTTTCGTCGATTTTTAGTTCAGCTGGGATATCAATGTTTACTTCGCTCGTTCTTTTAGTCGCTTTGGTGCCTTTTTTAGCCGTGGCTGAAGCTTTTGCGCTATGCTTATTTTTTGATGCTTTTGTTGATTTTTGAGTGGTGGCTTTTTGTGGTTTTGCTTTTGCCGTGGCTACATTTTTGTGTGTGGTCGTCGATTTGGTCGTAGTCGTTACTTTGGTCGCTGCTTGGGCACTCACGGTAAGACCTGTTGCTATGACTAATGCAGTAAGTGTTGTGGCTAACTTTTTCATAATTTTTTCCTCATTGTTGATTGCTATACTTGTGTCTATAGTTATTCTATAGTTATATAGGTAGTTAGTATAATTCCCAAATATGACAGTATTATAAAGAGAATCACTGTTAAGGGAATACTAAAAGCCTAGATGCCATTATAAAACAATCATCGGCCGCAACAATGTAAGGATTAGGGACAAAATGTTGAGAATACGTAAACAAATCCTAATGCCATTAAGGAAGTCATTCGGTGGCGTTAACAATCAGTGAGATTGTCAATGCAAGCTACAGCTACATTAACACAGCATTGCAATACTTACTAATGCTTACCAGAAGCATGAACATCATTAACCATGCATGGTTTTTTTTTGCACTTTGTTATACACAGGCTATGAGAAAGCCACAAACCTTACAAAAGTGCTCGTTACAACGCTATAGAATTATTTTAATATGTACTCATGCAATAAAGCATAGGTTAACAGGCTTTAACTAAAACTAAAATGTAAAGTGTTAAAGTATCTAAATGCAAAATGTCTAACTGCAGCGCATGACATTTAAAACAATAAAAAAAAGGAGAGTTATCATGTTTCGTTGGGCTATTATTTTTGCGGTAATCGCACTCATTGCGAGTTTCTTAGGTTTTGGTGGTGTCGCAGGTCTATCAGCAAACTTGGCATATGTATTTTTGGCAGTGGCGGTGATTTTATTCATTGTCGCCTTTATTAGCCGAAAAGTTTAAATCCGACGTTGCAAAATCGCAAAGTTTTACAACGTTTTAATAAGTTAAGATAGGTCGATTTAACTGGGTATGGTTTTATCGAATACGCTTAAAATAACCTTTTAATATATGAAAACACGTTTGTTTGATGCAAAGTGTTAAAAATTAAAAGGTTATTTTTTTTTATCAGAATTTTCATTCAAATATAGCTTTGCCTCGTACGCCAGCAATGCCAGTAAGGCAACCAAAAATGGCATGATGTAATACAGTAATCTAAAAATCAATAATACCGCCAGCATCTGCGTCCGATCGACTTTTGGCAAAGCCGTAATCATGACCACTTCAAATACGCCCAATCCCCCAGGGACATGACTTAAGATGCCAATTGCCATGGATTGAATAAACGCAGAAAAGGTCGCCCAATAGCTGATATGCTCAGAAGGCGGCAACAGTAAGTACAGTACCAACGCCACGGTACTTAAATCTAAAATGGCAATCGCAATCTGTTGCAGCACAATTTTGGCGGGCGGTAAGTCAAAGCGCCAACCGCGAATCACCACATGTTTGCCTTGCTTACCAGCATATACAATAATCGCAGCAATCATACTTAACATGGTGATGCCAAGCATCCGTACATATAAAGTATGATCAAAGATGCCGAGGGATTTATCCAGTTCAGATAATAGTTGAATGGTAATCTCAGGATGGCTAGTCAAAGATGCCCCAATCAACGTGGTAATGCCAAAGGTAAACGCCATCGACACCATCCAGACGATGTTGGCAATTTCATTATGAGTCAGATTAAAACGGCGATAGTTACGATAACGGATACCACTCGCGGTGACAAGATTGAGTCCAATGGTGTGACTAATGGCATAAGCGGTAAAAGAGGTGAGGGCGACATGGCGGTAATCAAGTTTTTTGCCAAGTTGGCGGAGCGCAATAAAATCATAAATAGTAAGTACTAAATAACCAAAAGCCACCACTATTGCGGCGATAAAAAGATGGAAGGTAGGAATATGCGCGATAGCGTCTAGAACGTCTTGATAGTGCACAGTTTTGGTCAAATGATAAAGCGCACGAATTGCCATAAAGAAAATCAATACCGTAATCGCTGTTAATGCAAGTCGCCAAACCTGCTTAAACCAAGAGCTATTCATGCATTCAACCTAATATTTTTTAGTAGACATTACAATCATTTAATCGTCAACATTACTTTCATTATCTTCAAACAATGTTAAATTCAGCTCGTCATCTTGCGCAGTAGGGGTTTGGTGCGCCAAACGCTGAGCACGCAGTCGTTTGAGTCTTCGAATAGTCAATAACTTAAGTACTTGCCGCTTTTGCGAGTCATTCATCATTAGCCAAAGGTCACGCTCGGTACGATTGCGCAAACAGCCTTTACAATACCCTTGTTTATCTAGCTCGCAGACTTGAATACAAGGACTGGCAATCTCAAATAACTCTTGCTGCTCCATCGCGGTGATAACTCCTGACGACGCCATGCAAATGGACGAGTAATCCACCTATGCAGAGATAGGGTTAACTGGGCGGAAAATCAAATAATAGCGGCAAAAACGTACCATCAACTACGGCTATCTAACTAACACGACAAATTTTAACGTGTTGAAACCTGGCATCATGGCTATTTTAGCCAAGCAATGCTAAGATTAAATGTTGGCCAAATCAACCACAGTCGATATGATAATTTACTATAATTAAAAAATAGCGAGAAAACCATGCAAATTGTGTATATTCACGGACTTGATAGTAATCCAAACGCCGAAAAAGCGCAAAAACTCAAAGATTTTTGTGCCAAAAATTTTCCACAAATTCATGTCGTTGCGCCCGACTTGAATCGTTCACCCAACGAGTCGATTGCTTTAATCCAAGAAATTATTGCCAAAGACCCGAATACAGGTTTGGTCGGTAGTTCGCTGGGTGGATTTTATGGCAATATTTTGGCAAATTTGACAGGCAAAAAAACGGTATTGCTCAATCCAAGTGTGCACAGTGGCACAAGTCTCAAGCGTTTTTTTGGGGAAGATTTTGACAGTTTGCCCGATGACTATGTTGGTCACGTGACCCCCGATGGCTGGCATATTAGCAAAAAAGATATTGAGTGGTTGGTAGCAAATCGCCCCGAACAATCGCTCAATCCGCAAAATTTATTGGTAATTTTGAAAAAAGGCGATGAGTTGCTCAATTTCCAAGATGCAGTTGATTATTTTAGTCAGCAGGACGCTCAAAGCCACATTATCGTAGAAGAGGGTGGTGACCATGTGATGAGTGATTTTGAAACCAAACTACCGCAAATCATACTGTTCTTGTTTGGCTTGCCGTTGATTAAATGATAGTTATTCGAGATTATCAGCCACAAGATAGTAAAGCATTAGCCAAAATTTTTGAAAATGCGATTTTGGCAATTGATAATCGTATTTATTCAACCAGTCAAAAACAAGCATGGATTGGCAATCATTCAGAGGAGTTTTGGCAACATCGATTTGAAAAGACGTTGCCGTTTATGGCTGTGATTGGCGATAGGGTAGTAGGGTTTATTGAGTTTGGTTTTGATGATGGGATTGGTGAGATTGATTGTTTTTATATCGAGCCAAAATTTCAACAGCAAGGTGTCGGGCAAGCGTTGTTTGAAAAGGTTTTAAGCGTTGCCAAAGGAAATAATGTCTATCAGATTAGCTTGAGTGCTTCACTTATCGCTAAGCCATTCTTTGAGAAACAAGGCTTTCAAACGGTTCAAAAAAATTCGGTCGAAAGGTCAGGCGTTATCCTAGAAAATTGGTTGATGATATATGACATAAAAAAATAGGACTATGAAAAGCTAATGGAATTTGAAATTACGTTGATTACTTTAGGTCTTTTTGCTTTTTTTGGGGGCTTAATAGATGCCGCAGTGGGTGGTGGTGGGTTGGTGCAAATTCCCGCTTTACTACACGCTTTGCCACAACATAGTATGGCTACCGTTTTTGGCACTAATAAATTAGCCGTTTGGGCGGGTACATCAGCATCTACTTTAAAGTATGTCAATAAGATTAAATTTGTTTGGCGGCTTTTAATCCCTACCATGGTGGTGGCATTTATATTTGCTTTTTTTGGAGCAATGTCAGTTACTTATATCCCCAAAAAGGTCATGAGTTACCTTGTTTTTGTGTTGCTCATTTTGATGGCTATTTATATCTTTTTTAAAAAAGATTTAGGCACAGTTCATCATGATATGCCGCATGGCAATAAACAAATTTTGTTAGGTATGCTATTTGGTGGGCTGATTGGTTTTTACGATGGTCTCTTTGGAGCTGGTAGTGGTAGTTTTTTAGTCTTTGCCTTTATCAAAATTTTTGGATTTGATTTTCTTAATGCGTCTGCATCAGCCAAAGTGGTTAATTTAGGTACTTTCAGTGCAGCCTTGTTATTTTTTATACCCACAGGAAATATTTTGTGGAAAATCGGTCTCATAGTTGCTATTTGTAATATTGTCGGTTCTTTGGTAGGTGTTTTCTTAGCATTAAAATATGGTAGTCAATTTATTAGAGTATTTTTTCTCATTCTTTTGGTTTTTTTAATTGTAAGAATGGGAATGACGTTATTTTAAGTTTTATAGTCATGGAAATTTTATGAGTAGTTACACATCCACATCACTTGAAGTATTAGAAGGTCTTGACCCGGTACGCCGTCGCCCTGGCATGTACACTGACACCACACGTCCCAACCACCTTGCCCAAGAAGTCATCGACAACTCGGTGGACGAAGCCCTTGCAGGTCACGCCAAAAACATTACTGTCATTCTACACACCGACGGCTCGCTGTCAGTCGAAGATGACGGACGCGGCATGCCCACCGACATTCACCCCGAATTTAAGCAATCGGGCATTGAACTGATTTTGACACGCCTACACGCAGGCGGTAAATTTTCTACCGACAACTACCAAGTCTCAGGCGGTCTGCATGGTGTGGGGATTTCAGTCGTCAATGCCTTGTCGCACAAAGTCGATGTCACTGTGTGGCGAAATGGCGAAGTGTTCACCATGCAATTTGTCGATGGCAATGCCGTTGCTCCGCTGGCGGTTGCCCCGTCTTCTAACAAGAAAAAACGCGGTACGCTCGTGCGGTTTTGGGTCAATGAAACATACTTTGATTCACCAAAATTTAACATCAAACAACTCAAACATCATCTTAAAGCTAAAGCCGTGTTATCGGCAGGGCTGACCATTACTTTTATCAATGAAATTGACGGCGATAAAGACGTTTGGCAATTTACCGATGGGCTATCGCAATATCTCACCGAGCAACTGGTCGAAGAAACCACCTTGCCAGAACAGCCATTTGTGTTTAATTACGACGCCAAAAAAGGCGAACGAGCAGGTTTAAGCTTTGCCATTTGTTGGCTTAGCGAGGGTGGTACGCCTGTGCAAGAAAGCTACGTCAATCTGATTCCTACGGCTCAAGGTGGCACCCACGTCAATGGACTACGCACAGGTATTACTGACGCGTTAAAAGAATTTTGTGAACTGCACAATCTACTGCCGCGCAACGTCAAACTCGCTCCCGAAGACGTGTGGGATGGGGTCAATTATATTTTATCGCTAAAATTCTCCGAACCGCAATTTAGCGGACAGACCAAAGAGCGCTTATCGAGCCGAGAAGCGGCGGGCGTGGTACAAGCCTTTGCCAAAGATGGCTTTAGCTTGTGGCTCAACCAAAACTCTGAGATTGCCAAACAAATCGCTGAATTGGCGATTAACAAAGCCGGCAAACGCCTCAAATCCGCTAAAAAAGTTGAGCGTAAAAAAATCACCCAAGGACCTGCACTGCCAGGCAAATTGGCGGATTGTCGCGGTGATTTGCGAGATGGGGCAGAGCTGTTTTTGGTGGAAGGGGATTCGGCAGGTGGCTCGGCAAAACAAGCCCGTGACCGTCACTTCCAAGCCATTATGCCCCTGCGAGGCAAGATTTTGAACACGTGGGAAGTGTCGCCCGATACGGTGCTTGCCAGTGAAGAAATCCACAACATCGCCATTGCCATTGGCGTTGATCCTGATTCGGACGACTTGAGCGAACTGCGTTATGATAAAATCTGTATTTTGGCAGATGCCGATTCGGATGGACTGCATATTGCCACGCTGCTGTGTGCGCTGTTTGTCAAACATTTTAAAGCGGTCGTTGATGCTGGGCATTTGTATGTCGCTATGCCACCACTATACCGCATTGATATTGGTAAAGAGGTGGAGTACGCCCTTGATAATGACGAGCTTGAGCAAATCTTGAAAAAAGTGGCAAAAAACAAAAAGCCGCAAATTACCCGTTTTAAAGGGTTGGGCGAGATGAGTGCCGAACAGCTACGTGAAACCACGATGAATCCTGATACACGACGTTTGGTGCAGCTAGATCTTGATGACCCAACTGCGACCGATAGCGTGATGGATATGCTGCTTGCCAAAAAACGCGCCAGCGACCGTAAAGTATGGCTTGAGCAAAAAGGCGATTTGGCGGAAATTGGGGTTTAATGGCTAGGCAAAAATGATTGACGTTAAGGCTACACTGATAGCGTGTACTTTTGAAAGTGCATGGCTATAAGCTACGTTTGCACATTATCAAGTGGATAAATCCTATGACGCTTTAGACTTTTCAAAAGAAAATGACGCTCGTGATACGATTTATCAATTTTCCCCTTCTGCCTAATATCTAACATGGGGCAAATCCGCGAATATGACTAAATTGTTGATTACCCTGCTTTTATTCTTTATCACCGCCATTGCCGAGATTGTCAGTTGTTATCTTGGCTATCTGATGCTCAAACAGCACAAACCGCTTTGGCTCATTGTACCTATGACCATCACGCTCGCCCTTTTCGTATGGTTATTGACCCTTCATCCCACAGCGACAGGGCGAGTGTACGCCGCATATGGTGGCATATATATCGCGACGGCTTTGGTATGGCTGAAATTTGTCGATGGCGTTTCTCTGACACACTGGGACAGCATTGGCGGTTTGGTAATATTGTTGGGTGCAAGTATTATCATCCTGCAGCCCAAAAGTTTGTTATAACTCTCTCCAATCAACAAATTTGCTAATTTCAGTGAACTAATGTAAACTGAAAATTTTAGCCTAGTATATTAATTCAATCTAGTATCTCAAAGAGTATATTCATGGATATCAACCAAACGCCAGTAGACCCTAG
>ERZ501012.36-NODE-36-length-50859-cov-30.534072_pt1 | contig 50859 bp, 46 predicted proteins | sample MGYA00248887_ERZ501012 | MGnify/ENA primary metagenome ERZ501012 (study PRJEB25958, sample SAMN03398566) | human skin metagenome | study: EMG produced TPA metagenomics assembly of the Human Skin Microbiome Metagenome (human skin metagenome) data set. | reverse complement strand
TTTAGCTAGGGCTATCATGTCTTTTTAGTTTAAGATAGTGCGTAAGTTCTATAACATTTTTCAAAAGACATTTTTAGCAAAGTTCTCTTATTGAATCACTATTAATCACATCGGTTTATCATGACATTGTCACCTCAATGTCACTATCTTGTCACTTATTTGTCATAATGGCTTTGTAAACTGTCGCTTACTAATATTATCTATTTGTTGGTTTTTTATTAAAAATACTAATAGAAGTAACGTATTTTTAATAAAACCACTTTTATGAAAAATAATCCTATTACTTGTCGCTATTTGTTGTTAACTCCCACTTTTTAAAAGGACATCACAATGACCCAAGCCAGTCTAGATAAATCTGTTAGTCGCCGTAATGTTATCCGTTTTTTAGCCGGTGTGCCTGCGCTTCCCCTTGCAACTGGCTCTGCCAGTTTATTATTAACAGGTTGTGGTGGCGATGATGATAATGACAACAATAGTGGCTCAACGACTACCTCAACTAGCCATGGCAATACGTCAGATTATGGCACTGCAGATAAAGTTCTTAATAATTTGACAGCAAGCACAGTAACCGCCGTTAATTTTGTTGGTATGCCAGCACCTACGACAGTTGCAGAAATGGCAACCACAACGGTTAAATCAAAACTGCAAGCCAAAATGCAAGATGGTTCTACCAAAGAATATTCACTTGTCTATAACCCAATTTTTACCACAGGAACCCCAGTTAAAAATGCAGCGGGTGGTACGATTATTTCTGGCGGCTACTTTGATATTACGGGCAAACCCATTATGGATACCTCAACTGCCAATAATCGCCAATTTTTCTCGGATTGTCCGGACGGAACGTCATTGTTGACTGTTCCTAATGCATCAGTCAGTGGCGTTAAAAACCCTGTATTTGCCGTGGTACAATTTGAATATACCACCAAGAACCTAAAAGGCGACAGCATGTATGGCAAATTGCCATCACCAATTGCGGTGTTGACCTTTGACCAAGACCCAACCACAGGGGCGTTAACCTTTGTACAATATGCCAATGTTGATACCTCACCTGCCAAAGGCTTGTGGATTACTTGTGGGGCGTCATTGTCACCTTGGGGTACGCATTTATCTTCAGAAGAATATGAGCCAAACGGTCTTATTTCCATCAATGGCAACGCCTCTGATGCCCAATTTGCCGCTTATAGCAAAAACTTATTTGGCAGCGAAACCACTGCGAATGTCTATGATTATGGGCATTTACCAGAAATCACGGTCAACCCAGACGGTACAGGTACGTGTAAAAAACACTACTGCTTAGGTCGTATTTCTCATGAGCTTATCCAAGTCATGCCAGACCAACGTACTTGCTTAATGGGTAATGATGCGACTAATGCCGGTATCTTTATGTTTGTCGCAGATAAAGAAAAAGATCTGTCTTCAGGTACATTGTATGCGGCTAAAATGTCGCAAACCTCGACTACGACTAGCCCATTAGGTGATTTTAATGTATCTTGGATTAAACTGGGCTCTGCCACCAGCCTAGAAATTCAATCAATGGTGCGTAACAACATCAAGCTATCTGACTTTATGGATGTGCAAACCAAAGACCCAGCCGATACCACCTATACCAAAATCATGTACAACGGTACTACCAACTGGGTAAAAATGAAAAGCGACTCTGCATTAGCTCATAAAGCCGCGGCTTTCTTAGAAACCCAACGTTATGCTGCCTTGCTAGGTGCGTCAATGGCATTCACCAAAAACGAAGGCACCACCGTGAATATGGATGACAAAAAAGCCTATTCGGCCATTTCTTATCAATACAAAAGTATGCTAAGTGGTGACAAAACCAACATGGCAAGCTATGGTGTAAATGTTGGTAAACTAGAAGCAGGCGGTGTTTATACTCACGATTTAGCCAGTGGTCAAAAAGACAATCAAGGCGCAAACATCAATTCTGACTGGGTACCTGCGCGTATGTATTTAACTCAAGAGTTGGCAGGTCAAGACTTGGCATCACCTGATGCGTTAGGCAACACAGCAAATCAAGACAAAATCGCCAACCCAGACAACCTAAAATACTCAAAAGCCTTCAAAACCTTATTTGTTGGTGAAGACAGCGGGATGCATATCAATAACTTCTTATGGGCATACAATACCCAAACTAAGTCATTAGCCCGTATCTTGTCAACGCCAGCCGGTGCTGAATCAACAGGCTTACATGCGATTGATGAAATCAACGGCTTTACTTATATTATGTCTAACTTCCAACACCCTGGTGATGAGTTAGATAAATATAAAGCCGCGTTAGGTGACACACAATTCAATGCACTTATGGATGCTATCAAAGCTAACTATAACGGAACCTATGCTGGTGGTGTTGGCTATTTAGCGTTCAAAGCTTAACCATGCCAATATTAGCTTAATTGTTACATTAAAGCCCTCGTTTTATGCGTGGGCTTTTTTTATGCTAATAAAAATTTATCCATTACAAAACAACTATGATAAAACCTAAAAATTATATCGGCTGTTCAGGGTTTTCAGAACGATTGTGGAAAGGCTTTTTTTATCCCGAAGACTTGGCAAGTAAAGATTTTTTGGCATTTTATAGCCAGCGTCTGAATGCCGTGGAAATCAACTCAACTTTTTACCGCAAACCCACCCAAAAAACCTTGCAAAACTGGGGCAATGCCACACCCGAAGACTTCAAATTTTTTATTAAGATACCCAAAGCGATCACCCATTTGCAAAAACTGGTTGATACGCATGACATGACGGTGGCGTTTTGCGAGCATATTGATACAGGTTTGCAAGATAAATTGGCAGGTTTGTTATTTCAGCTGCCGCCATCGTTTAAATATAGCGATGAAAATCTGCAAAAGGTGCTTGCGACTGTCGACAACCGTTTTGTGAATGTAGTGGAATTTCGCCATGTTAGTTGGTGGAGTGACGAAGTAAAAACCACTCTAAAGCAAGCCAATATTGTGATGGCAGGCGTATCAATTTTGCTAAAAAGTACGGATAATCAAATCCCTAATGAGATAGTGATCAATGATGAGGACACCTTGTATTATCGGCTTCATGGGGTGCCAATAATGTTTAAATCAGAATACAGCGAAGAAGCTTTAAAGTCCTTGGCTGAAAAGATAAAAAATTTTGATGGGCAAAAATATGTTTTTTTCAACAATACTTTTGGCATTGCAGGCATTAAAAATGCACTATTTTTGCACCAATTACTAAATGATCAAAACGCATAAAAAGGATAAACGCGGTTATTACGGTTATCCTTTTTTTAAATCAAACTACCTTAATTAACCTTTGTCTCAATAAAAGCAATAAAATCTTCGGCAATATGGGTACCGCATTGGTCGTCAATCTCACGCACGCAGGTGGGGCTAGTCACGTTAATCTCTGTCACTTTGCCACCAATCACATCAAGTCCGACAAAGTACAAGCCTTTTTGTAGTAGCACAGGGGCGACTATTTCGGCAAGTTCCCGCTCACGCTCGGACAAGGGCATGGCCACCCCTCGCCCGCCTGCTGCTAAGTTGCCACGGGTTTCACCTTGACTAGGGATACGCGCTAGACAATAATCCACAGGCTTGCCACCCACGATCAAAATGCGTTTATCACCTTCGACGATTTCGGGTAAGTATTTTTGAGCCATCACTGGCAGCGTTTCAAGCTGGGTCAGCATTTCAAGCGTTGAGCCGATATTGGGGCTGTCAGCAGTCAAGCGAAAAATCCCCATCCCGCCCATGCCGTCAAGCGGTTTGACTATTACATCTTGGTGTGTGTTGATAAAGTCACGGATATGGGCTTGTTTGTTGGTGACACGGGTTGGGGTCATCAAATCGGGAAATTGGGTCGCAAATAGTTTTTCGTTACAGTCACGTACGCTTTCGGGGTCGTTAGCGACGAGTACGCCGTCACGTTTGGCGTATTCAAGCAGGTATAAGGCGTACAAAAATTTCATGTCAAAGGGTGGGTCTTTTCGCATCAGAATGACATCAAAATCGGTGGCAAGTTTTGTATTTTTTTCGCCCAGCTCGTAGAAATCCCCTTTATCAGAATTTGGGGGATTTTTAAAGGTTTTGACCGCTTGGCTGTCGATGTTAAGTTTACCGTTATCTAGCCACAGGTCATGGATTTGGCAATAGTGGGCACTATGCCCTCGCGCATCAATTGCCCAGAGCATGGCGAGGGTAGTGTCTTTTTTGTAATTAATTTTGCGGATATCGTCCATGACGATAAGAAAGTTAAGATTTTTCATTTTTTTACCTTGTCATTTTAAAATTACTTTACGCCATATTGTTCACGGTAAGCAGTCATTTTCGCCAGTTCGTCGCTCGTACCGTTTTTTGCCACATAATCGGTGATATCATCCATGGTCACCAATGCCAACACAGGCACGCCTAAGCTTTCGCCCAGTTCTTGAATGGCAGACTTTTCGCCCTGCCCTTTTTCTTTGCGGTCAAGTGCCACGATAATGCCCGCTATGGTGGCATTGTGTTGTTCTAGTAATGCTACCACTTCTCGCATTGCCGTGCCTGCGGTCATCACGTCATCAATCACCCACACCGATTTGCCGGTTAAATCCGCCCCGACGAGCATCCCGCCTTCGCCGTGGTCTTTGGCTTCTTTGCGGTTATAACCCCAGTGGGCGTTGATTTGGTGGTTATTCCACAACGCTTGAGCGGTTGCGGCGACAAATGGAATACCTTTATACGCCGCTCCAAAAATTACTAGGTTATCTTTATCGGCATTTTTTGCCAAAGCGTCGGCATAGCCATTTGCCAAAACCGACAATAATTCGCCCGTGGCTAACAGCCCTGCGTTAAAAAAATAGGGGCTGACACGCCCCGATTTTAGGGTAAATTCGCCAAATTTTAGTACGTTGTTTTTAAGGGCGATTTGGATAAACTGTTGGGGATTAAATTGGCTAGGATTAGCAGTTTGTGAGTCGGCTTGTGAACTGTTTAACATAAAAACTCCAAAATTTTAAGGCGTTATTAATGGGTTGCTTGAACTGATGGTGGTGGTACGCTGGACAATATCGGTATGTTTGCTGACTTGCCAATGCATTGCAACTGCTGCTAGTTCAACATGAATAGGCTCGATAATCAGCGTGTCTATCGGGTGCGGAGTTAAGAACGCAAGTTCGTTGCGATGGGCTTTGACATAATCATTGATCGCTTGGGTCAAATCCAATAAGGTAATTTGTGGGTTGAGCGTTTTGCGCGATTTACATTGGCACAATAAAAACACGCATAACATAATTTGGTACATTTGCCCCATCATATAAAGCTGCGCTTCTAATTCGCCAAGTACTTGCTGATTCAGCTTGATTGGGTTATGGGTCATATATTGCCTCCACCAATTAGGCGTGGCAGCTTTGACCAACTTTGGTAATAATGCCAACGGTAGTCGCCATTGGCTCGGCTGATTTTGGCTGACTTGGGATTGTTCATGAATAAACTTATCAATATTGAACGGTTGGTCATAGGATAATCCCGCACCCATGTCAATATGATGAATCGCTTGGTTATTGGCAGTTGGTTGTTGTTGGGCATTGACTTGATGGTCTAGCAACCAATACTGGTTAAGTGATTGGCTAAACGAGTGCATCGCAGGCTTGACAGGCTCGTCAATCGGGCAAGCGGGGTCAGGTAATGCCAAACGCTCGGCGGTAGTCATCGTGTTAGGATGTCTTAATGGGCGGCTTAAACGTTGTGTGATCACGGTATTACCCTTGTTTTCTAAGTGGTATGGGTTTGGTTATAGGGGTTGAGTGCATCAAAAATAGCTCAAGATTAGTATGGGTTGGCCACCATACAACGAAAATTTGTCCTTGAAAATTTGATCTTATAGTGTAGCCAATTTTGGCTAAAATTACTAATAAAACGCATAGTTGATATGATAATATATATTTATTATATATGTTTATATCTACTAAGTTTTTCGCCAAGTTGGTTTATACTTTTAGCCATTATCGCCGACAGTAAAAGTTATATGACAACACAGGATAAAACTCAAATCATGAATATCGCAAACTTCAATATCATAGACGGTCGCTTAAATATTGCCGATTGGGTGCCTTCCCCAAACTTTGGCGAACGCCCCGCCCCATATGATAAGGAAGCTAATATTCGTCTAATTGTGATACACAATATTAGTTTACCCCCCAGTGAATTTGGCAAAACTGCCCATCACGGCGAGCATTTTGTCAAAGCGTTTTTTCAAAACCGTCTTGATCCCAAAGCGCATCCGTACTTTGAATCAATTTATCAACAGCAAGTGTCTGCGCATTTATTTATTGAGCGTGATGGCACGGTTACCCAGTTTGTTGATTTTGCCAAACGAGCGTGGCACGCGGGCAAGTCTCGTTATTTGGGCGAGGATAATTGTAATGATTTTTCAATTGGCATTGAGCTTGAAGGCGATGATTACAGTGAGTTTGATGAGCGGCAATACCAAGCCTTAGCCGACACGATTGTGGCGATTTATCGAGCGTATCCCAAAACACGTAACCATTTAGCGGGGCATAGTGATGTTGCGCGTGGTCGAAAATCCGACCCAGGGTTGCAGTTTGATTGGCAAAAATTGCGTCAATTGGTCAAGCAAAAAGAAGCGTTATAATTTTTAATCAACCCTTTCATCGGTAATTATATGCAAGACATTTCCTTACCCACAAAACGCCCTTATTCACCGTACCCTGTGCTTAATCTCGGCTTTCGGATTTTCTTTTTGTCGGCAGGAATTTTTGCGGTGTTGACCATGCTTAAATGGTCACATATCACGTTTGCTACCCATTTTGCCTTTACGCCCACCGATATGATTCCGATGTACTGGCATGGGCATGAAATGATTTTTGGTTATGCATTGGCGGTCATTGCAGGATTTTTGCTTACCGCGGTCAAAACTTGGACGAATCAACCCATGCCCTATGGTTGGCAGTTATTGGGTATTTATTTACCGTGGCTTATGGCACGTACGCTTTACATCATCAATGGCATTCATATCAATGATTTTACCACGCTTGCTTGCTTAGCCGATATCAGTTTTTGGCTGTTGACGGCGTATTTTGTGATTAAACCAATTTGGATAGTCCGCCAAAAACGCCAAATCGGTATCGTGGCAAAATTATTGCTACTGTTTATCGCCCAACTTTGGTATTACGTTGCCTTGTTTAATCACGCTTGGACAGCGGTACAAATGAGTTTGTTATTTGCGTTTTATTTGATTATTGGCGTGGTGTTGACCATCGGGCGGCGGGTGATGCCAATGTTTATTGAGCGTGGGATTAACGATGGTGGCAAAGTGGTGCAAAAAGTCAAAAACTCCGATTTGCTTGATAAACTCAGTTTATTTAGCTTTTTTGGATTTTTTTTGAGCGATATTTTTTTCACCCATTTAACAGACAATGGGGTGGCAAAAGCGATAACGTCACTGTTTGCCTTGGTGGTGGCGCTGACTAATTTACTGCGATTAAAAAACTGGTATTTGGCAGGGATATGGGCGCGCCCTTTACTGTGGTCGTTGTGGTTGGCATTTTTTGGTATGGTGATGGGGTTTATTATGTATGCCATTCAGCCGTGGGCGGGGTTTAGCCATAGTATTGCCATGCACTTGGTGGCGTTATCGGGGATTGGATTGATGACACTGGCGATGATGAGTCGCGTGTCGCTTGGGCATACAGGGCGCAGTATACATCAGCCTATGCGGGGCGTATCGGGAATTTTTATTTGTATGATTTTAGCGTGGCTATGTCGGGGATTTTTGCCATTAGTGGCTGGGGCAAACCAGTATTTTGTGAGCATTGCTCTGGCTCAAGGCTTTTGGATATTAGCCTTTGTGTGGTTTGTGGTCAGCTATGCCAAAATTTTGCTATCGCCACGCCCTGATGGGTTATTTGGATAAAGCCGTTGTTCAAATTCTGGTGAACTTCATCATTTAAGCAATAATTCATTACATTTTTCTACAGCGCAAAAAAACTTAAGAATTAGTCGCTTCTTATAATAGGTATTATTACGTATCATGGCTGATACTATCTAAGTGTTTTCCCGCTTTAACTATATACCTTTATACTAAGATAATCGCCTCTAGGAGCCTTTATGCAACCTAAACAAATTGCTATTTTGACCAGTAGCTTATTGGGTCTAACGCTTGCTGTGACAGGCTGTAGTACTGCCAATAGCCAAACAATTGATCCTGCCCACCGTATGGTCAACCACAATGGTGACAGACCCATGGGTGCAAAGATGCACCATTGGGGTGACAAAATGAAAGGCGGCATGATGGGTCATAGCATGGGCGGTATGGCAGAATTAAATCTGACCGATACCCAAAAAGCCCAATTAAAAACCTTACGCGATCAAAACCAAGCCAAAATGCAGCAACTTCATGCGACCCTAAAACAGTATGATGATAATATTGCTGCCCAAAAAAGTGCAGGCGCCAGTACCGCTACCTTGCTTGGCTTATATCAACAAAAACAAGCGGTCATGCAGCAGTTTTTTGCCCTACGTCAACAGCAACAACAGCAATTTATGAGCATTTTAACACCTGAGCAACAACTTAAATTTTATGAAAGCCGTGGTAAAGGCTTTAAAGGTATGAAGCATGCTGGGCATGGTATGGATGACAAAGCAGGCATGCCCGCTCGCTAATCATTTTTAGGTTTTAGCCAGCTTATCAAAACTGTAAGTCATAACATTAGGTTTGGCTTGCAGTTTTTTAGTTTTAGGCTCAATGGTAAAGTTATCACTGAACAAATTTTTGATATCCCATTGAAATTTTTTTTAACGTAATTATTTAAAGATAATCAATAATAATTTGGAGTGTCGTATGAGCGATTTGATGGAAGAAAGCACCGGTACTAAGCATATTTTGTTAATTGAAGATGACCCTGATTTGGCAGAATTGATCAGCGAGTATCTGAGTATGAATTACTATGAAGTCTATCATGCACCCACCGCCCATGAAGGGTTAGATATTTTAACCAACCCTGCCAAACAGGTGGATTTGGTAATTTTGGATTTGATGTTGCCTGATATGGACGGCATGCAAGTATGCCAAAAAATTCGCCAAAATAAGGACAGTCGTCTAGCGCATACGCCTATAGTGATGGTTACGGCTAAGGGTGATACCACCGACCGTGTGTTGGGGCTAGAGATGGGGGCAGATGATTATATTGCTAAACCATTTGAGCCTCGCGAATTGCTAGCGCGTATCCGTGCGGTACTTCGCCGACATGATTTACCGTTACAAAGCCAGAAAGAGGATAATTTGGTTTTTGGCCGCTTAAAAGTCTATCCCGATAGCCACGAAGTCACGATAGATGAAGAACCTGTTCGCTTGACTACGCACCAGTTTCAATTGCTACATTATTTTGCTACCCATTCGGGTAAGGTATTAAGCCGTGAGCAGTTATGGCATGCGATGCCAAATGATGATAGTAGCGACAATATTGACCGCGCCATTGATGTGCATATTTCACGCCTACGCGCATTGATTGAAGACAACCCAAGACAGCCAAAACGCATTATCACGGTGCGTGGCGTGGGTTATCAATTTGCCACCGACCAAGTATAAGTTTGTCTTGTGCCACAGCATCGCTTAAAAAAACGCCTGTTAAAATTTGATAGTGTGTTTTCCAAACTCTTTGTCAGCGTCATGCTGGCATTGATTTTGTTTGCCTTTGCAATGGTAGTTTTAACCCGTTTGGTACATGATACCTCTTCTAATACCCGACACCAAGTCATCGCCAGTCAAGCCACACAGCAGCTTGAGCCATTGTTATTAGAACTGCGAAATGCCCAAGACAATAACGAAAATTTGGAATCTCGGTATCTACTGGCATTGGTGCGGCGTAGTTTTAATGTGTTTAGTGAATCGCTGAATGCCAAATTTGGCTTATATGATGGGCAAACGCATGAAGCGATTTTAATCATGCGAGGTTTGCCACCGACTTTACCACCAAAACCTGGCTTTTTTGCCTCGCTTTTTGCCCCCGATGACCCGCATGCCCCATCATTTATCCAAATCAATAGCCAATCTGGCTATGTGGTGCTGTATGAACCCAGACATACAGGTAAACCGCCTATTTCACCTGCGATTAATCTGCTTACGGGGACATTGCTGTTATTGTTAATCATGTCGGCAATGTTGTGGTTTATCGCGCGCACCATGACGTGGCGTATTAATCAGTTAAGCCGTCAGATTACCCAACTGGGCGATGGCGATTTTTCGGTGCGGGTCACGCCGGTGGGTAATGATGAAATCACCATTTTAGCCAATGGGTTTAACCAAACTGCCGAACGCATCGAAACCTTGATGAATGCCAATAAGTTACTACTGGCGCACGCCTCGCACGAGATACGCACCCCCATTACCCGTATTCGCTTGCAAGTTGAGATGATGGGCATGCTTGCCAACCAACTCGATGAAAAAGCCCAAGAAAAGTTTGTTAAACGGGCGGATGCAATTAACCGCGATTTGACAGGCTTGAATGATTTAGTCGAAAGTATTTTGTTGGTCAGTCGTATGGATGCCGGACACGCCATCGAAAAAACCGAAACCGTGGATATGTATGAGCTGATTAAGGGTGAAGTACAGCATTATCCGCAAGCCACGTTTATCGGTTCGCAGGTGTTTATTGAAGGGCAATCTAAGCTACTCACCCATTTGATTCGTAATTTACTTGATAATGCCCATCTGCATGGTGTGCCGCCAGTCGAGGTACAGTTGTATGCCATTGATGAAGATGGCAATACCATAGATTTGCCCATGATCGGTGACACAGCGGCGAGGCTAATAGAACACAGCGATCATTTGCCTTCAACCATGGAAGCGAGTCACACCACACATACACAAGACACTGTAGCCGATAGCGAAGCGACGCATACAGACGCCACAGAGAATATCAATTCGGGCGAAACAGTGGCAGACAAAGCATCCGAAAATTTTAGCGATAAAATCAAATCAAAAACCACTATTTTTAATCGTAAAAAAATTGCCCCCTCGCATTTGCCAATTGAATACCAACGTATTCGCATTGCGGTGATCGACCAAGGTACCGGCATCCCGCTAGAAAAACGCAGCGAAATCTTCTCGCCGTTTGTCCGCTTGCAACAAGAGAAAAAGGGCTCGGGGCTTGGTTTATCGCTGGTTGCCCAGATCGTCAATGCCCACAAAGGCACGATTATCACTGACACACTCAATGGGCATACGCGGTTTTTGGTCACTTTACCCACTCACCCCCTGTCCATTTAAGTAGTTGTCCATTGTTTGCACAAAATTTTATATGAAAAATTACGCCCTTATCTTCAAGCTATGCTAAAATTACGCTTTTTATCAGCGAATATACGAATTAGCATGATTACCCTTGATAACGTCACCAAACGCTTTATTACTCAAGATGGACAGTGGTTTACCGCCGTAGAGCCGACCTCGCTACATATTAATCAGGGTGAGATTTTTGGTCTAATGGGTTATTCGGGCGCTGGCAAATCCACGCTATTGCGGCTGATGAATCTGCTTGAACGTCCAGATAGCGGCAAAGTCATTATCGATGGTAAAGAATTGACCGCTTTGTCGAATGACCAATTGCGTCACGCCCGCCAAAATATTGGCATGATTTTTCAGCAGTTTAATCTGATGGCGAACCGTACAGTCGCGCAAAATGTCGCCTTTGCCCTAGAAATTGCCGGTTGGGAAAAATCAACCATTAGGCCTCGCGTGATGGAATGCCTTGAAATTGTGGACTTAGCTAATCGTGCCAGCCATTACCCTGCCCAACTCTCTGGCGGTCAAAAACAGCGGGCGGGTATTGCGCGTGCCTTAGCACCAAAACCGCATGTGATGCTCGCTGATGAGCCCACCTCTGCACTCGACCCTGCCACGACCAAGTCAGTACTCGCCTGTCTAAAAGAGATTAATGAGAAATTTAATGTCACCATTGTGATTGTGACCCATGAAATGTCGGTGATCCGCCGTCTGTGTCATCGGGTGGCGTTATTAGATAAGGGTAAACTACTAGAAATCGCTGAGGTCAATAACGGCATTATCCATGCAACAACGCCGATTGGACAATTGTTAATCAGTGAAGATTAATGAAGTCACGACGTTAACTTATCAAAACCCTAAACTAAATTCGTTCGCGAGCGAAGATTAACTAAATTTACGAGAATTGTTATGGCGGATTCATTAACTTGGCAAAGTGCATTCGATAACCTTTGGGGGATGCGTGACGAAATTTGGCAGGCATTTTTGGATACGTTGATTATGGTCGGCATTTCGTCCATTGCTTCGGTCGTGTTTGGTACATTGCTTGGTGTGGCATTATTTTTGACCAATAAAAATCAGTTACTTGAGAATAAATCGCTCTATGCAGGCCTCGGCAACTTTACCAATATTATGCGAGCCTTTCCGTTTGTGATTTTGATGATTGTGATCATCCCCATTACGCGGCTGATTGTGGGTACAACCATCGGTCCTGTGGCGGCATCCTTGGCACTGGCATTGGCTGGGCTATTTTATTTTGCTCGTTTGGTCGAACAAAACTTGCGCGATGTGCCAAAAGGTATCATCGAGGCGGCACTATCGATGGGCGCAAGTACCTGGACGATTATTAGCAAAGTATTATTAGTTGAATCTCGTTCCAGCTTAATTTTAAGCATCACCACTTTAATGATTAGTTTATTATCGTACAGTGCCGCCGCAGGTATGATTGGCGGTGGCGGATTAGGTGATTTGGCAATCCGCTATGGCTATAACCGATACCAAAATGACGTGATGATTTTTATGGTGGTGTTATTGGTACTTATGGTGATTATCATTCAATCGATTGGCAATCTTTTGGCACATAAGCTCGATAAACGTTAATTACTTACTAACTGAACATACGCTCTCGAGCGTGTGTTTTTTTATACCTAATTAAAGTATCTTGGCACCAATATGAAAAAATTTCATATAGTTAGGTGAACTATCAATAACCTTTATTTCATTAATATGTTAAGGTAATCTTACGTTTTGTATCTTTATTTTTTAATTTATTTGGAGTGACTGTATGAAAAATACCCCTTTATCAAGCACATTAGCACAACTGTTTGCGAGTATTGGTATTGCAGGTATCGCCTTGGTCGGCTGTACCAAGCCAGAACAAAAAACTGAAAGTACCGCTCAAGCAAGTTCCACAGCGACCACCGCGGCAAGTGGTACAACTGCCAACACGACCGCGACCACAACTGAGAGTGCCGATCCCAATAAAAAACAAATTGTGATCGGTACAACCGTCGGTGATTTTGGCGACATGGTCAAAAACTCTATCAAGCCCCAACTTGAAAAACAAGGCTACCAAGTTAAATTGGTCGAATTTTCTGACTATATTCGCCCAAATCAGGCACTTGCCAGCGGTGATATTGACATCAACGTGTTCCAACACAAACCGTATTTAGACACCTTCAAAAAAGAAAATAATTTAGATATCGTTGAAGCTTTCCAAGTGCCAACGGCGCCGCTTGGTATTTATGCAGGCAGACTTAGTGATTTAAAACAAGTCAAAGATGGCTCGAGTGTCGCTGCCCCCAATGACCCAAGTAACTTTGCCCGTGCATTGGTGATGCTCAATGAACTGGGCTGGGTAAAACTAAAAGCCAATATTGACCCCCTCAAAGCCTCAAAAGCGGATATTGCCGAAAATCCCAAACATATCAAATTGGTTGAGCTTGAAGCCGCCCAACTGCCCCGTTCACGCTCGGACGTGGATTTTGCCGTTATCAATGGCAACTATGCCACCAGCTCAGGCATGAAAATTACCGAAGCGTTATTTCAAGAGCCAAGCTATGCGTATGTGAACTGGTCGGCAATTCGTACCAAAGACAAAGATGCCAAATGGGTTAAAGATGTGACCAATGCTTATAATTCAGACGAATTTAAGCAATATGCCCATAAAACATTCCCTGGTTATAAATACCCGGCTAGCTGGGGCGAAAATAGTAATGCGACAGCATCAGCCAACCAACCCGCCTCAACCGCAAGTCTGGCGATAGCATCAGCCGCTAAATAACTTTGAATAAAAGCCAAAAAAGGAAGCTAACTATCTGCTTCCTTTTTTATATTTGTAAGCCAAGCCATGTTAATGGGTGCTATGACCTAACGCTGCTTCCACTTGGCGACGCATTTTTTGCCCTGCTTTAAAGGTTACAACTCGCCGAGCAGTTACCGCCACGGTTTCACCGGTTTTTGGGTTACGTCCTGGACGCTGTTTTTTATCTTTAATTTCAAAGTTCCCAAAGCCCGACAGCTTAACTTGGTGACCTGCGATAAGACTATGGGTCATTTCGGTAAAAAATTGCTCTACCAAGCAACGGCTCTCTTGACGAGTCATTTCAAGATTTTCCATCAAATGATTCATCATATCGGATTTGGTCAAGGTTTTACCCTGTTTATCTTGAGCTGTCATCTCAAGTTCTCCTAAAATTTATATAATGAATGCTAAACGTTAGTTTAGCATTTTTAAGCCATCATGCATTTAATTCAGTAAAAAACTAATAAAGTTCACTAATGACTCCTCTTTAATAAAGCAATGAACAATACCGCTGATCTAACTGGGTTATTCGCGTAAAATAGCTTGATGATTAATTGCCAATTTTTCGATAATTAGCTGCATCGCATTATTCACCGCTTCATCAGCAAGCGTATTATTTACCTCTTGGAAAATCAAGCCAAATGCCAGCGAGCGTTTGCCCTCGGGTAATTTATCGCCTTCATATACATCAAATAGCCATGCATCTTTCAGCAAATCACCGCTCACTTGACGAATCGTTGCCAAAATCTCTTGTACGGCAATAGTTTTATCGACTAAAATCGCTATATCTCGGCGAACATGCGGGAATTTACTTGGGTTAATAATTCGTGGTAATGGCTCATGCATCTGCAAAATCTGGTGCAAATCGAACTGGGCGACCCAAGTGGTTGGTAAGTCAAGTTGTTGGCTAATTTGTGGATGAAGCTGTCCAAACCAACCGATATTTTTACCATCAAAAATTACATCCGCACTTTGCCCTGGGTGCAAAAATGGCTGTTCACTACGTTGATAACGGATAGTGCCATTTTTTACCAACTCACTAATAAACAAACTTTCAACATCGGCTTTTAGGTCAAAAAAGTCCATGCCTTTGATTTGATTGGGCTGTTCGGGTGCAACATCGCCCACTGCGACCATCGCAAGGCTATCAATCTGCTGTAATGAAGCAATATCTGTGCCAACAAAGCGTAACCCCGTTTCAAACAAGCGCACGCGATTGGCTTGGCGGTTTAGATTGTATTGCACACATGGCAATAGGCTTGACAGCAAGGTACGACGCATCACCGCTAAATCGCTCGATATCGGATTGGCAAGGGCTAACACGTCGCCCCAATACTTGCTTGATGGGTCATGATCAAACAGTTTTTCCACCTTGGCATCGCTAAAGCTAAAACTCACGGCTTCATAATAACCTTGATTAACCAGTGCCATTTTTAGGGCATGAAGCTGATTTTGCTGGCGATTATCAAAAAAGTTGGCTTCAAAGGCCGGCAGTTTATTGTCAATGTTGTTATAGCCATAAATACGGGCGATTTCTTCCACCAAGTCTTCAGCAATGGCGATATCATAACGGTGACTCGGTGGTGTGGCTTCAATGGTATCGCCCACAATGTGGCTAGTAATTTGTAAACGATTTAAAATTTCTACCGCTTTTTCGGCAGAAATATCCGCCCCCAATAGCTTGTTAAGACTGGCGATTGGTAGGGTTACTGGTTCACGTATTGGCAATTCGCTTACGTTTTCTACAAGCGTGAGTTGCCCGACTTTACCCTGCCCCAACGTGGTAAGCAGATTAACGGCTCGGTCTAACGCCAATTTTGGCAAGTCAAAATCCACGCCACGCTCAAAGCGCTGTGACGCATCGGTATGCAGACCAAATCGGCGTGCTTTACCCGCGATGGCAAGCTGTTTGAAAAACGCACTTTCAATCACCACATTTTTGGTGGCATCGGTCACGGCGGTGCGAAGTCCGCCCATGATACCTGCAAGGGCAATAACGCCTTCATCATCGGCAATCACCACTTCATCGCCTTGTAAGGTGATTTGTTGCTCATTGAGCAAGGTCAAAGTTTCTCCTTGCTTAGCTTGACGTACCGAGATTGCCCCAACGAGTTTGTCTTTGTCAAAGGCGTGTAGTGGTTGCCCCAATTCAAAAAGCACATAATTGGTGACATCCACCAGTAAATTACGGGGTTTGACCCCGCTTGCAGTCAAGGCTTGTTTTATCCAGTTTGGTGAAGCGGTGCGACCGTCTAAGCCTGTTACCACTTGGGCGTAATAGCGGGGACAGTCGCTGGTGGTCACGTTTACCGCTTGTTTATCCTCGCTGACAATTTCGCTTGTCACAGGCTCAAATGGCAAGTTAAATTCAAGATTATTAAGCACCGCCACCTCACGGGCAATACCTCGCACGCTAAAGCAGTCGCCACGATTGGGCGTGATAGAGATGTCTAACACGTGGTTGTCCAAGCCTAAATAATCCCGCACATTCGCCCCAATCGGTGCATCGTTCGGCAAAATCAGCAAGCCGTCCACGCCATCGTCCATGTCAATTTCGCTACCGCCACACAGCATACCGTGGGATTCTACGCCTCTGAGCTTGCCTTTTTTGATGTTAAAGGGTTCGGCTTTTCCATCAGAGCCGCCCGCCACAGGGGGCAGTTTTGCCCCAATCAAGGCCACAGGGACTTTGATACCGATGGCGACATTGGGAGCGCCGCAGACGATTTGTAACGGTTCGGGGCTGTGTTCGCCGACATTGACTTTGGTGACTCTTAGCTTATCGGCATCGGGGTGTTGGGTGACTTCTAAGACTTCACCGACGACAACACCGCTAAAGTCACGGGCTTGTTTGGTCAAGTCGTCAAGCTCTAAGCCTGCCATGGTGAGTTGTTCGCCAAGCTGTTCGGCGGTAAGGTTTGGGTTTGCCCATTGGCGTAGCCAGTTTTCGCTGATTTTCATGTTAAATTGTCTCTAAATCTTTACTTTTTTTTCGTAGGGTGCGTTTTACGCACCTTCAAATGTGTCATTGAATTATGTGTTAAGTTACTTTGATAAAATCAATTTATTAAATATCATCGTTATAAGGTGCGACTGATAAAATATTATCGATTTCATCTTGCCTTTTTAATTTCCAGAGGCTATTTATTTTACCCATCAACTCTAATTGTTTGGCAAAAAACAATCGTCTAACGTCTTGATTTGGTTTACGATTTTTGAGTTCAAAATAAGATGCTTCTTGCCAAATAATATCTTTCATTATCCAATACAATAACTCATTGATATCTTTAGTTGTCTTTTCAGATAATATCTGTCCTCTTTCCATCGAGATATAATGATATTCCTCATCAATGATAGAGATAAAAGGTGTCCCGTCAATTCGTTGAGCGTTATAAATTGTTAAATTTTCTCTTGGAATATTTAAAATTTTTCCAAATTGATAAATCTGATTTTGAATAGCATCAAAAGTGAGTGTCATTCATCATCACGCAAACTGCTTTAAAAACCGCACGTCATTTTGATAGAACAACCGCAAATCATTCACCCCAAAATACAACATCGCAAACCGCTCAATCCCCATTCCAAAGGCAAAGCCTTGATACTTGGTCGGGTCAATGCCACTCATCGACAGCACCTTAGGATGCACCATGCCACAGCCCATCACCTCAAGCCATTTGCCTCGCTCATCCAAAATATCCACTTCTGCCGACGGCTCAGTAAATGGGAAATACGATGGACGGAAACGTACCGTCAATTTACGCCCAAAAAATGCCTGCAAAAACTCATGAATCAAGCCTTTAAGCTCAGCAAAATTGGTCGATTCGCTGACATACAAGCCCTCAAGCTGATGAAACATCGGCGAATGGGTTTGGTCGCTGTCATTGCGATACACCCGCCCAGGGCAAACAATACGAATCGGCAACTTGCCCGACTCCATCGTGCGAATCTGCACGCTACTGGTATGGGTACGCAATAGATAATTGGCATCAAAATAAAAGGTGTCATGCATTGCCCTTGCCGGATGATGACTGGGAATGTTTAGGGCTTCAAAGTTGTAGTAATCGCTTTCAACTTCTGGACCTGTGGCAATTTCAAAGCCTGCTTGACGAAAAAAACCTTCCATACGTAATGCCGTCTGGGTCACAGGATGCAAATTACCCGCGGTTTGCCCACGTGCAGGGAGCGTGATATCGATAGATTCACTCGCTAACTTGTCTTGTAACGCTTTGGCTGCTAACGTGTTTTGGGCGTGTTGTAGACTATCATTGATGGCGGTACGCACCTCATGCAATTGCGCGCCGATGGTTTTTTTGCCCTCGTTATCAAGCCCGCCTAACTGTTTTGACCATGTGGTTAAGTGGCTTTTTTTACCGGTCAGATTGACACGCACGTTTTGCAAGTCTTGTGACGTTTGGGCAGTGGCTATTAAGGCTTTGGCATCGGTGATAAATTGAGCAAACTGTGCTTGGCTAATGTCGGTCAAGGTTTCAGAATAAGATTGTAAGGTATCGGTCATGGGTTTTGTCATCAATGTTAAAAAATGTAAAAGCGTAAAATAATTGTATTTTAAAGGGTTTGCCGTGGAATGTAAATGTAAGTTGCTTAGGTAATCTCGGGTAATCTTGGATAATCGCGGGGAATTTTGGGGAACTTTAAGAAATTTTGCCAATAAAAAAGCCATTCACCGTAAAGCGAATGGCTTTTTTTGAAAAAGTCAATTAAGCAGCTAGGGCTTGTTTGGCTTTTTCAGTCAAAGCGGTAAAGCCCTGAGCGTCATGCATAGCGATATCTGCTAATACACGGCGGTCGATTTCAATATTGGCTTTTTTGAGGCCATTGATTAGACGGCTGTAGCTAAGACCATTTAGACGAGCACCGGCATTGATACGGGCAATCCATAGACGACGGAATGAACGTTTTTTATTGCGACGGTCACGATACGCGTATTGACCTGCTTTGGTAACTGCTTGTACAGCGACACGGAACACACGAGAGCGAGCCCCGTAATAACCTTTGGCACGAGCCAAGACTTTTTTATGACGGCGATTTGCCTGAACACCACGTTTTACACGAGCCATAATTTACTCCTAAAGTTTTATATTATCAGTGAATTAAAGGTAAGGACACATACGATACACACGTTTTTCATCAGACACGTGTACCAATTTGCACCCACGCAATTGACGGATACGTTTAGGAGATTTTTTGGTCAAAATGTGACGTTTAAATGCTTGTTTGCGTTTGATACCGTTACCAGTTTTTTTAAAACGCTTAGCAGCACCACGGCGAGTTTTTAATTTCATGATAGCCTCTTTACTGTTTTTGGTTAAGCACTTAACCAATTAAGATACCTGTTTGTCAAAAAATTTCATCAAAACCATCAATTTTTTGCCTTGAGGTGGGAGGCGGTATTCTAGCAAAATTTTTTCAAAAATGCGACCCTTATTTTTACTTATGTTTAATAAATCACTTGCTTTCACTCAACTGGCAAAAAGTGCTTAAAATGCACGAAATGTCAAAAGTCTAGGCGATGTTTGTCAATGATTGCCTTTGACTTGTCTATAATTTATGCTAAATTTACGAAGATATTTTTTAATCAGCGTTAATACAATAATTAAAGCGCAGTTAAAGGATTATCTAAACCTTAATATTGGGAGGTAGGTAAGGTGGCAGATAGAGACAATGAATTTGATGATGCAAATTTTGTATTTGAAACGGTCATGCGTGTTCGTAATACCGAAATTGGCATCGGGCAACATTTGACCATTGAGGCGATGGTCTCTTTATTGACAGAGGCACGGGCAAGGTTTTTATATTCTAAAGGTATTAAAGAGATTAACGTAGATTATCAAGGGCTTATCATCACCAATGTCGCAACGAATTTTAGTAGCCGAGTGCGTGCTCGTGAAGAGTTGTTATTTGAAGTGGGTGTCCAAAACTTGACGGCAACAGGCGGGGATTTTATTTTTAAAATCTCTCGTATGTTTGATAGCTCAGTGGTTGCCCATGCGGTGATGGGATTTGTGGCGTATGATTATCGACTTAATAAAGAAATTTTGTTAAATGAGACGTTACGGGATCTCTTGGAAGTAAAACCGTTTGAGCTATAAATGGATTAGGTGATTTTACCCAATCGGCATTCGTTATAGACGGGTGCTTTTTTTTTGACTAAATTTTGGCAAAACTTGGTATTTTGGCATACAATCAGTTGTACTACGTATTTACCATTATTTACTAGTTATTTATTGCGCATTTATGGGTTTAAGTTTTAGGAAGGATTATGACAAATTGGTTAGACCGTATCAAATTTGATAGTAATGGCTTGATTCCTGCGATTGCCCAAGATCACCAAACAGGGCGTATCCTGATGATGGCATGGATGAATCGCGAATCGCTTGAATTGACTGCCAAAAATCGTCAAGCGGTGTATTTTTCCCGCTCTCGTGGCAAGCTGTGGCATAAAGGCGAAAGTTCGGGACATTTTCAGCAAGTGCATGATATTCGCCTAGATTGTGATGCCGATGTGCTTGTGCTATCCGTCACGCAGTTAGGCGATATTGCTTGCCATACAGGTCGTGAGTCATGTTTTTACCGATTATTAACAGCGCAAAATGGCGAATTAAATTGGGAGATAACCGATGCAGTTATCAAAGACCCCCAAACCATTTATGGCGATCAATCTGGCAAAAGCACAAACGCCCATAACACCTCAGCGCCCAATGTATCTTATCAAAACGCCAATCAAGCAAATATCTTGTCTGCCCTTGATCAAGTATTAGCCGAACGCAAAAACGCCAGCCCCGATAGCTCATATGTCGCTAGTCTTTACCATAAAGGCATCAATAAAATCCTTGAAAAAGTGGGGGAAGAAGCGACCGAAGCGATTATTGCCGCCAAAGACTTTAGCCAAACTGCCTTAGCTGAGCATCAAAATGACTTAATTTATGAAATCGCCGATATTTGGTTTCATACAATGGTCACATTGGCATGGTTTAATATTCCATCCCACACCATTACCGATGAACTAGCCCGCCGTTTTGGACTTTCTGGGATTGAAGAAAAAAATTCTCGCCAAACCCCTTAAGCCTTATAGCACTTCGTATTTATTGGCGTTATGTGTTTTAAGCAAGATGGTAATATTATTGTCATTATTGGGATGAAATTTGTGCTAAAATTGGTGTCTTGATACCAATAGTTGTCGGTTATTCTAAACGTTTGAAAGGATAAAATCATGGGTAGTTTTTCTATCATGCACTGGGTTATTTTTGCCATTGTGGTCATTGCGATTTTTGGCACATCAAAACTAAAGAATGCCGGCAAAGACTTGGGCGGTGCGGTCAAAGGCTTTAAAGATGCCGTTAAAGAAGACAATGAAGAACATATCAGTAAAAACCGTGTGATTGAGCATGAAACACTCAAACCAACGACTACCGCCGTACCACAAGATAAAACGAACGTCTAATTTTTTACCTTAGCTGTGGGCTTTATAAAGCTTTTGGCTTTTTAAGATAAATGCTTTTGGCTTTTTGAGATAGCGGACGTTTATGTTTGATATTGGTTTTAGTGAGCTGTTGCTGTTTGGGGCAATTGCCCTTATTATTCTTGGTCCTGAAAAACTTCCCCACGCTGCTCGGACAGCAGGGCGTTATTATGCCAAATTTCGTCGTACCGTTGCCACCTTGCAATCTGAAATCGAAGCTGAGCTTGATTTGGCAGAAACTCGCAAACAAATGCAAGAAGAACTCGCCAAAATCAAACAAGCAGAGCTTGATATGAAGCGAGAAATGGAAGCATTGCGTTCGAGTATGCATGAATTGCAACAACATGGCACTGTCCCACCCTTACAGACCGAACAAACTACGTCTATCCAAACGACCACCAATCCTAGCACTCCAAATAAGCCAAATTTGGACACAGACAAACTTGCCAAAGATTTGCAGCCAGCGGTGTATGCATCCACTGCTACCCGTCATATCAACCATACCGAACCGATGTATCACCAATGGTTTTTGTTAGGTGACTATGACAAACAACGTCGCCTACCCAATGCCCCACGCTTGCCCAACTATCAAGCCGATAAATTACTCAATCAAAATGCCAATATGACCGCCTTGCCATCCGAGGTGGTCAATGGATAAACTGATCAAAACCAAAAAAACGGATGAGCAACTTGCGCTCGACCGTCAAAACGATAGCGCATTTGAGGCAACTAAATTAGAAGAACAGCTAGCTGATATGCCTATCACGCAGCATCTGATAGATTTGCGTAAACATCTGATTCATATTTTTGTGGCAGTTTTGGTGATTTTTGTGGCATTAGCAGGGTTTGCCCGCAAGATTTATGATGCCTTTTCAGCCCCATTGGTACATTTATTACCGCCCAATGCGACGATGATTGCTACAGATATTACTTCGTCATTTATTGCCCCGATTAAGCTCACCTTTTATTTGGCGATTATTTTGGCAATGCCATATATTTTGTACCAGATTTGGGCATTTGTCGCCCCGGGGTTATATAAACATGAAAAGCGTCTGGCGTTACCCATTTTGGTGACGTCTGTGGTGCTATTTTATACCGGGATTGCGTTTGCCTATTATGTGATTTTAAAAAGCGTTTTGACGTTTTTTATCAAATTTGCGCCCGATAATGTGTTGCCAATGACGGACATTGAGAGTTATTTGCAGTTCGTGATTAAGCTGTTTTTGGTATTTGGCGCGACGTTTGAAATTCCTATTTTGACGTTGCTATTAGTGCTCGCTGGGGTGGTGTCGGTACAAAGCTTGGCGGATAAACGCCGCTATATTGTCGTGGCGTGTTTTGGGATTTCGGCGATTTTGACCCCGCCCGATGGCTTGTCGATGGTATTATTAGCCATTCCGATGTGGTTGTTGTTTGAATTGGGGCTTATTTTTGCAAGGGTATTGGTTAAGGAACAACAAGCGATTACGGAGGAAAAAGCGCCACAATAACAAAAATCCTTTTCCATTTTTTGCAATTTCCCCCACTCACCACCATAATTTGCTATCATATTCCCCCAATAGTTACGCCAAACAATTATGATAGTCAACGCTCCTCAAACCCCTCTAAGTCTTACTCCAGCACCTACCGAAGAACAACAACAAGCCCTACAAATGGCACTTGCCCGCCAGTCGTTTAAGGTCGTGGCATACGCAGGGGCAGGCAAAACCACCACCTTAACCCTAATTGGTAATAACTTACGAGGTCGGGGGCTGTATTTGGCGTTTAATAAAGCCATTGCCGCTGAGGCTCAACGCAAATTTGCCAGTCATATCGATTGTCGTACCTTTCACTCGCTTGCCTTTCGCCACACCGCCCGAGATATCACCGCCAAATTACAACTGCCGCGTTTTTCGCCCAGTCGTTTGGCCGGCGATTTGGGTCTAACGCCCATCCAAGTCAATCGCCATATCGAAGGTAAAAACCAGTTTGTTACCTTAACGCCCGAACGTCAAGCCCGCTTTGTCGTCGATGCGGTGAGCCAATTTTGTAGTACCCACGCCAGCTACCCCGCCCCCCGCCATCTGTTATTTCCCGATTGGGTCAGCCCAAGCGACGCCGAAAGTCTGCGGGATACGCTGTATCCGTATGTGGAACGACGGTGGCTACAGTCGATTGACCCGCGCCATCCTGCGGGGATTGGGCATGATATTTATCTCAAATTATGGGCGTTATCCAAGCCTGTCATTCCTGCGGATTTTATTTTATTTGATGAAGCTCAAGATGCCGACCCGCTGATGATGGGGATTTTGTCCAATCAGCCAACCCAAGTCATCTATGTTGGCGATGCTCACCAACAGATTTATGAATGGCGGGGGGCGATTAACGCTATGAAACGCCTGCCATTACCGCAAACCTTGCTTACCCAATCGTTTCGTTTTGGTGATAAAATTGCCGATGTGGCGAATGTATTTTTAAAGGCGTTACAAGAAGATGTGCCGTTACGGGGTAACCCCACGATGGTTTCGACCTTGGGCAAAAGCCTGATTCATGGCAAAAAAGATGCGATACTGTGTCGCACCAATGCCAGTGCTATGGTCAATCTATTAAGCGGGCTAAAAATGGGGCATAAAGTCGCCCTACAAGCCGATACCGAACGCTTGCTTAAGTTTAGTCAATCTGCTGAACGCCTCAAAAAAGGGCAATCGGCGTATGGCGTGCCAGAATTGGCGTATTTTAACAACTGGCGAGAGGTGCAAGAATACTCTGAGACCAATGAAGGGAGCGACCTAAAAACGCTGGTTAAACTGGTCGATGACCACGGCACCGACACCATTAACCAAGCGATTGGCAGTCTATCAAGCCTTGAACAAGCGGATTATATTATCTCTACCGCTCACAAGGCCAAAGGGTTAGAATGGGCAAACGTACAGATTGACGACGATTTTTATTATGATGTGACTTCTCAAGCGGTGAAAATCTCGCCCGAAGAACTACGGCTATTGTATGTTGCTTGTACCCGTGCCAAAGTAAACTTAGATATTTTTAATATCCAAGATTTGGTCAATGGGTTAAAAGACAAAAAAGTGATTTATGGTTAGGCTTTTTATCGCTTATAGTATTGTCATTAGATCGGTATGTTTCACTTACATAAATAACGGTGTCTATCAATGTAGCGTTTTTTTAACCCATGTACAAAGCGTTAGGTAATTGTAAAAACCCCTAGTGAGTAGAAAATTTTTTACTTATAATTAATTTTTTTGAATTAATTATAAAATTCACTAAACAATCTAAAATTTTAATGACAACGTTAATAACAACTAAGGAGATAACCATGACTATTAAACATGTGACTGTATTAGGTGCAGGGGTATTGGGCGCTCAAATTGCCTATCAAATCGCTTACAGTGGCTTTGATGTGGTAAGCTACGACATCAATGATGAAGCCCTTGCCTCAGCTGCTAAACGCTTTGACAAAATACGTGAAACTTATGCTCAAAATCTTAAAGATGCCAGTAACGACAAGCTTGAACAAACAAAAGGTCATTTAAGCCAATCCAAAGACTTGGCAGAAGCGGTGAGCAAGGCGGATCTGGTTATTGAAGCGGTACCAGAAAATATCGAACTAAAACGTAAAATTTGGCAAAAGGTGGGCGAAAACGCCCCAAAAACGGCGATTTTTACCACCAATACCTCAACGCTTTTGCCCAGTAGTTTTGCTGATAGCTCGGGCGATGCCAGCCGTTTTTTGGCGTATCACTTTGCCAATGATATTTGGAAACGCCGTGTTGTTGAAGTGATGGGCACTGCCAAAACTGACCCCAAATACGTAGAAGCGGTTGAGCAATTTGCCAAAGATATGGGCATGAAACCCGTCGTGATCAAAAAAGAACAACCCGGCTATATTCTCAATTCGCTCTTGGTGCCATTCCTAGAGGCGGCGTCAAAACTGTATGGCGGCGGCATTGCCGAGCCTCGCGATGTGGATGCAGTGTGGAAAGAGGCGACAGGTTCGGTTGCTGGTCCTTTTGAAATTATGGATACCGTCGGTTTACGCACCGTGTATGAAATTCACTCAAGAAAAGCCGAAGCAACCGGTGATGAAGATGAACGTAATTTTACCAAGCGTCTTCAAGAGGAATATATTGATAAGGGGAAAATGGGTAAAGAAACCAATAGTGGGTTTTATGACTATGATGAAAACGGCAATATCCGCAATTCTTAATTCATTGGCTGGCTATTTAATTTGATTGAAAAAGGTGACTGCTGAATGCGGTCACTTTTTTTAACTGCATGATATTTGCTCAATACAGATTATAGATAGCCGATTATAAGGGTACCAAGAATTTTCTTATAGCTTGATTTTATTTGCAGGATATTTGGCATTTTGGCATATGCAAATATTAGGGGTAAAGGGGTAACTTGCCGTATAATATAACCTATTTTTTGCTATGTTAGCCAAAGCGTTTTATGAGACGTTAAGTCTAATTAAGAGAAGTCGTTTAGCCATGCCTCACCAAACGAATTTTACCACATCAAAAACCGTGCTTGCCCCGATGGAGGGCTTGACTGACCCACTGATGCGCCAGATTTTGACCAGTATCGGACATTACGACTGGACAGTGAGTGAGTTTATCCGTGTCACGCAGCATGTGCTACCCAGTCATGTATTCTACAAATTCGTGCCAGAGCTTCTACAAGAAAGTGGGTTAAAAGGAAAAACTATCCACGGCACGCCGGTTCATGTGCAACTATTAGGTAGTCACCCTGAACTTATGGCAGGCAATGCCGTAAAAGCCGTAGAATTGGGCGCATTAGCCATTGACTTAAATTTTGGTTGTCCCGCCAAAACAGTGAACAATCATCGGGGTGGCTCGGTATTACTCACAGAGCCTACAACTGTTTATCAGATTATTAAAGCTGTACGAAATGCTGTACCAAGCGACACACCGGTTTCTGCCAAAATCCGCTTGGGCTATGAAGATACGAGTTTAACCAGTGAGATTGGCGATGCGGTGCAATCTGCCAATGCCAGTTGGCTTACTATTCACGCTCGCACCAAAACCCAAGGCTATAAACCCCCAGCCTATTGGGAATTGATTGAACCTTTAACAAAGCGATTAACGTTGCCCATTATAGCCAATGGGGAAATTTGGACACTTGAAAATGCGATGCGATGTCGTGAACAAGCGGGAACGCCGCACCTCATGCTCGGGCGTGGGGCGGTCACGCGCCCCGATTTAGTCAACCAAATCAAGGCATTTGATAACAATGAAAACGTAGAAAATATGACTTGGCAAGATTTATTAAAATTGCAAATCGCCTTTTTGCAAGGACAAGCGCGTAGCGATAATATGCTTGTCGGAAGGTATAAACAGTGGCTTGGGATGCTCACCCAAGGTTATGATGAAGCCAATGCGCTTTGGCAAGGGGTCAAAAAACAAAAGCAATTAAATGAGATTATAATGTCCTTACTTAACTCAACCGAACGGCTAGATAAAACAACATAAGCGGACACGCCAACGCTAACATCCAGATAATCGAACGAAACGTCGACCAATTTGCAATATACGCCAAGCCATAAATCACCCGCAATACCACATATAACCAAGCCAGCTTTGACACAATTGACAAGGGCACAAAAAATAACAACGCCACACTCACCGCCGCCAAAAACATAGGTAAGGTTTCATAACTGTTTTGTTGTGCCGCATTGGCACGAGCCGCCGCGCCTGTCAAAGAGTTCAAAAATGCTCGTGGATGTTCATTATCTTTTGCTTTAAATCCACCCAGCATTTTGGCAACTGCCGCAAAAATAGTCGGCAATAGACAAGCTATGACCATCGCCAAAATCACGCTCCCATTGGTTGCAGGAAGTCTATCCAACATAAACTACTTCCTTTTAAGCTTCGATAATTTCGTAATCATGGGTAATGTTGACGCCGCCATTTTCTAACATACGACTGGCAGAGCAGTATTTTTCGGCAGACAGTTCAACCGCTTTTTTGACTTGGGATTCTTTAATGTCTTTGCCCGTCACCACAAAATGCAAATGAATATCGGTAAACACCGCAGGGATCGCATCCGCACGTTGGGCAGTCAGTTGGCATGTCACATCGCTAATCGCTTGACGACCTTTTTGCAAAATACTGACCACATCATAACTGGCACACCCCCCTAACCCCACCAATATTAATTCCATAGGTTTTGCACCAAGTTGTTGCGTTGAATCCATCACAACTTGATTGCCAGATTCGGTCACCGCTGCAAAATTGATGTCTTCATTTTTTAACCAACTTACCGTTGCTTTCATAGGTTATGTTCCCCAAATTTAATCATTGAATGTCTCTTTAGTTAAGTCAATTTGTATAAAATCAAGAACTATTATGCCTTTTTTATGTCTGTGAAACAATTTATAGCAAATAAACATTACACTTGTGAAGAAAAAACTGGTTTAATAGATAGTAATAACGACAGTGATTACATTGTCCATGTTTTTTTGTATAATAATAAACAAGTGTAAAGTTTGGTATGGTAATTTTGAATAATGCTACTTAACGTTAGCCTATAATAATCGATTTAATTCGATTCTTAAAAACTTAGATAATGTGATTGCCTGTTGATTTTAAACATGAAATTAAAAGGTAATCGTCATGATTGATGCAGATGGCTTTCGAGCCAACGTTGGTATCATCTTGGCAAATACACACGGGCAAGTGCTTTGGGCAAAACGGGTTGGACACGATGCTTGGCAATTCCCGCAAGGCGGTATTGATTATGGGGAAACCCCGGTTGATGCCATGTATCGTGAATTGTGGGAAGAAGTTGGCTTGTATCCAGAACATGTCAAACTTTTGTCACAAACCCAAAATTGGCTACGGTATCGCTTGCCTAAACGGTTTATCCGCCAAGGGCAATATCCGATGTGTATTGGGCAAAAACAAAAATGGTTTTTGCTTCAGCTAGATGAAAAAAATGTAGAACATATCCGTTTTGATACGGCAAAACCCGAGTTTGATCATTGGGAATGGGTCAGTTATTGGTACCCACTGAACCAAGTGGTTTCGTTTAAACGTAATGTGTACCGGCGGGCGTTGTTTGAATTGTCGCCGCAGCTACCGCTTAAACAAGAATTAATTTTGCCAAAAAGTGTTAAAGCGTATTGATTGTAAAATTTGATTGGTTGTAAGAGATAGAAAAGCTCACTTCGGTGAGCTTTTTTATTTTCCTAAATTTTTATCGAAAAAATTTTGACTAAAGTTGCAAGATTATCAATGAATTCGGTTTTTTCGTCATTTTTTTCAAAAAAGACTTTATTTTTCACAAAAAAAGGGTATGATGCGCCCATAAATTTGAAGCGTTATATTGTTAGGTCTTGGGTGTTATTAATCGAATCAAAGGTTAAGCATTTTGGGGTTTTTCGGTATAACGTTTTTTATTTTGGAGTCAGCAAGATTGGGCGGTTTAATTTTGCTGATGAACAATAACAATAGTTCGAGAAAGATAGCCAAAAAACTAACTTATTCAACGCTTATCTGAGATGGTAATCCGATATGAGCCAAATGCACTTACATATTCCTACCCCTGTAAACCCAATTTCTGATGCCACTAACGAGTATTATTTGACCCGTCAAAGTCAAATGGAATCTGAGGTACGTAGCTACCCCCGTAAACTTCCCCTTGCCATTGCCAAAGCCCAAGGTATCTGGGTGACCGATGTTGAAGGCAATGATTACCTAGACTGCCTAGCCGGTGCCGGTACTTTAGCCCTAGGGCACAATCACCCTGCGGTCAAACAAGCCCTGTATGATGTACTAGAAAGCGGGCTGCCATTGCACACGCTTGATATTACCACACCTGTCAAAGATGCGTTTACCGAGTCTTTATTATCGTTTTTCCCAAAAGATTTTGTGTTGCAGTTTTGCGGTCCAACCGGCGCAGATGGGACGGAAGCAGCGATTAAATTGGCTAAAACCTACACAGGGCGTGACAATGTGATTGCGTTTAGTGGCGGCTATCATGGCATGACGCATGGGGCATTGGCGATGACAGGCAACTTGTCTGCCAAAGAAAAAGTCGGCAATTTAATGCCAGGCGTGCAGTTTATGCCATATCCGCATGAATACCGCTGTCCGTTAGGACTTGGCGGGGATGCAGGCGTGGACGCTTTGACCTACTACTTTGAAAACTTTATTGAAGATGTCGAAAGCGGTGTGGTCAAACCTGCGGCGGTGATTTTAGAAGCAATTCAAGGCGAAGGCGGTGTGGTACCAGCCCCAAAAAAATGGCTGCAAAAAGTGCGTGAAGTCACCGATAAGCACGACATCGTGTTGATTGTGGATGAAGTGCAAGCGGGCTTTGCACGCTCAGGTAAAATGTTTGCCTTTGAACACGCGGACATTGTGCCTGATGTGGTGGTGATGAGTAAGGCAGTCGGTGGTGGTTTACCACTGTGCGTACTGGCGATTAACAAAAAATTTGACGCTTGGAAGCCTGCGGGGCACACAGGGACATTTCGTGGTAATCAGCTTGCCATGGCAGCGTCGATTCAAGTATTGGATGAAATTCGCACTAAAAACTTGGCTGAAAACGCTCGTGTACGCGGCGAGTATTTACGCAGCGAAATCAAAAAATTTGCGCAAGAGTACCCGTGTATCGGTCACGTGCGTGGTCGTGGCTTGATGAACGGGATTGAAATCGTTGATGAGCGTCAACCGGCTGACCGTATCGGCTCGTATCCTGCCGATAGCGAGCTTGCCAATGCCATCCAAAAAGCCTGTTTTGAAAATAAACTTTTATTGGAAAAAGGCGGTCGCGGTGGTACCGTGATTCGTTTGCTTTGCCCGATTAATATCACAGCTGATGAGTGTGATGCGGTGCTTGAGCGTTTCAAAAAAGCCGTGAAAGAAGCCGTACAAAAAGTACGTGGTTAATATTTTGCTCATTTTTAAAAAGGTGGACAAATCGTCCGCCTTTTGTCTATCTAACGCATAAATTTTTTAGGAAGACTATGAATAACTTATCACAACACCAACAAGCCCTACTCTGCCGTGATGAAAAATCCATCCACGACTACCAAACCGCCATGCACAAGGCGGTACAAGCCGTCAGCGACTGGCTAAAAAACGACAAAATGTACACCGGCGGGTCAATCCGTGAACTGCGTGAAGCCATCAGCTTTGCCCCATCACAAGACGGCATGGGCATGGACAAAGCCTTAGAGCGTATGACCGAGCTGTTTTTAAATAAAAGCCTAAAGGTACATCACCCCCATTCGCTTGCCCATTTGCACTGCCCGACGTTGGTCACTAGCCAAATCGCCGAAGTCATGATTAATGCCACCAATCAATCGATGGACTCATGGGACCAAAGCCCCGCAGGCTCGCTGATGGAAGTTCAGCTTATCGACTGGTTACGCCAAAAAGTCGGCTACGGCAAAGGACAAGCAGGCGTATTCACCTCAGGCGGTACGCAATCAAACCTGATGGGCGTGCTACTGGCTCGTGATTGGTGCATTGCCAAAAATTGGAAAAATACCGACGGGTCGGAATGGTCAGTACAGCGTGATGGCATCCCAGCCGATGCCATGCAAAAAGTGAAAGTGCTTTGCTCTGCCAATGCCCACTTTAGCGTGCAAAAAAACATGGCGATGATGGGCATGGGCTTTCAATCCGTGATTGCCGTACCTGTCAATGACAAGGCTCAAATGGATACTGCTGAACTTGAGCGTATCATGGCGGAGCAAACCGCCAAAGGCAATATCATCTCTTGCGTGGTCGCGACCGCAGGCACAACCGATGCAGGGGCGATTGACCCACTCAAAGACATTCGGGCGATTACCGATAAATACAAGGCTTGGATGCACGTGGATGCAGCATGGGGCGGGGCGTTGCTACTTTCCAATGAGTATCGCAACTGGCTTGATGGGATTGAACTGACCGACTCGGTCACGCTGGATTTTCATAAACATTATTTCCAAAGTATCTCATGCGGGGCATTTTTGCTCAAAGATGAAGCCAACTATCGCTTTATACATTATGAGGCGGAATACCTCAACTCAGCGTATGACGAAGAACACGGCGTACCAAACCTTGTGTCAAAATCGCTCCAAACCACCCGCCGTTTTGATGCATTAAAACTCTGGTTTACCATTGAGGCATTGGGCGAGCAGTTATATGGCTCAATTATCGACCATGGCGTGAAGCTGTCTCGGGAAGTAGCGGACTATATCAAGGCAACTGATGGGCTAGAGCTTTTGATTGAGCCACAATTTGCGTCGGTGTTATTCCGTGTTGTACCAAACGGCTATCCAAGCGAGTTTATCGACAGCTTAAATCAAAACGTGGCAGATGAGCTGTTTGCCGAAGGGGAAGCCAATATTGGCGTGACCCGTGTGGTGGATAGCCAGCGTGATGTACAATCGCTCAAAATGACCTTACTTAGCCCTGTGGCGACCTTTGACAATGTTAAAGCCTTGCTTGGCAAAGTAATGACAAAAGCCGATAGCATCAAAGAAGCGATTGCTAAAGGCGAGTATCATGTGGTGAATGCGTAATCTTTATCTTTACCCAGTAAAAAATTCAGTAAAAAACCGCTTGTAATAAGCGGTTTTTTATAGATCAACATAAAAAGCAAGCTTACTCTGATTGACTATCGCTCTGGGTATTACCGTTGTGAATAGCGTCACTTTGATTACCATCACTACTTTGTACCGCTTTTGAAATAAGATTCATCATATAGTTGGCATTGGCGGTCACTTCATCATAATGGAACCGCAAACGGGGTGTGGTGCGAGTTTTTAGGATATGGCTTAATTCCGTCCGCAAAAATCCAGCCGCATTATTAAGCACCTGTAAGCTTACAGTGTGGTAATCTTTTGCCATCGCATCATCCATCGATTTTTCCATGATAGTGACGTAAATATCGGCATATCCCAAATCCGGGCTAATTTTCACGCTTGAGATGGTGACAAAGCCTGTCAACCGCGGGTCATTAACTTCATCACGAATCAAAACTGCCAATTCACGCTGGATTTGATCGGCTAACCGTTGTAAACGTTGGTTCATTATTATTCCTTTTACAAAAAATTTTGTTAAAAAAAGGTGGGTTACACTTGGTCAACCCACCCCCTTGACAGCCTAAATAATTACAAAGTACGTTTAACTTCATGAATTTCAAAGACTTCGATTTTATCGCCTTCTTTAACTTCATAGCCTTTTACTGCAAGTCCACATTCCATGCCTGCTCGTACTTCATTGACATCGTCTTTAAAGCGGCGAAGCGACTGCAATTGACCGGTAAATACCACTTGGTCATCACGTAACACACGGATGGGTTTGTTGCGAATAATTGTACCTTCAGTGACCATACAACCTGCGGCAAAACCAAAACGGCTTGAGTGGAATACCTCACGTACTTCCGCGATACCCAAGATTTGCTCACGATGTTCTGGCGCAAGCAGACCGCTCATCGCCGCTTTTACATCATCAATCAAACCATAAATCACGCTATAATAGCGAATATCTAATCCCGCTTCATCGGCTTTGCGTTTAGCCGCTGTGTCGGCACGTACGTTAAAGCCTAATAACACTGCTTCACTGGATTCAGCAAGTACCACATCCGATTCGGTAATCGGACCCACACCTGATGAAATCACTTTGACTTTAACCTCATCGGTTGAAAGCTCATCAAGCGCAGTGAGCAATGCCTCAAGAGAGCCTCGTACATCCGTTTTAAGAATTAAATTGACGGATGGTAACTTGGCTTCGCTCATTTGGTCAAATAAGTTCTCTAGTCGTGATTTGGCTTGACGTTCAAGCACTTTTTCACGCTCACGAACCGCACGATATTCGGCAACTTCACGGGCTTTTTTCTCGTCATCAACGACCATAAACTCGCTACCTGCCGCAGGCGTATCTGGCAGACCTAAAATTTCAACAGGAATTGATGGACCTGCTGACGTAACTTTTTGACCATTTTCATCGGTCATGGCACGCACACGACCATAGTATTCACCGGCTAGTACCAAGTCGCCTTGTTTTAATGTCCCTTGTTTTACTAGTAAGCTTACAACCGCACCACGACCTTTTTCTAGGCGAGATTCAATGACCACCCCTTGAGCCGCACCATCAGTTGCCACTTCAAGCTCCATAACTTCGGCTTGCAATTGAATGACTTCTAATAACTCGTCAATCCCTTGACCTGTTAAGGCTGAGACTTTAACCACAGGCGTATCACCACCCCATTCTTCTGGCACAACTTCTTTGGTGGTTAAGTCATTAAGTACACGATCTGGGTCGGCACTGTCTTTATCCATTTTATTGATAGCAACGATAATCGGCGTACCGGCAGCGCGGGCATGGTCAATCGCTTCAGCAGTCTGAGGCATCATGCCATCATCGGCGGCAACCACAAGTACCACGATGTCGGTGGCTTTTGCCCCACGAGAACGCATGGCGGTAAAGGCAGCGTGACCTGGGGTATCAAGAAAGGTAATCACGCCTTGGTCAGTTTCGACATGATAGGCGCCAATATGCTGGGTAATACCACCTGCCTCACCCGAGGCGACTTTGGTAGAGCGAATTTTATCAAGTAATGAAGTCTTACCATGATCCACATGCCCCATGATCGTCACCACAGGGGGACGAGTTTGTACGTTACTACTTCTCTCATCTACCGCTTCACGCAAGGAATCTTCAACTTGGGTAGAGCTAACCAAGACAGGGTTATGTCCCATTTCTTCGACCAGTAATGCAGCGGTTTCTTGGTCGATGGATTCATTCTCGCGTACCAGTTCGCCCATTTTCATCAGCATTTTGACGACTTCACGAGATTTGACCGCCATTTTTTGGGCAAGGTCAGATACCACGATGGTTTCGCCAATTTCGACGTTATGCACAATTTTTTCGACGGGTTTTTCAAACTTGTGCTTATTGGCTTGTGATGATTTTAAGCCACGGCTGCGGTTTTTAATCTCTTGTTCGCTTTCATCGTCACGGCGACGACGACGATTTTTATTGGCTGTGGTGGTATTACCGCGTTTAATTTCTCGGCGTTCTTGCTCAAATGAGTCTTCCAACGCTTTACCGACCAGACCTTCTGCCAATGGCTCATCTTTTTTGACCACAGTAGAAGACTCAACGTCCGTTTCGGCATATTTACTTGCCATTTGTCGCATTTGCTCAAGCGTGCGCTGTTGTGCTTCTTCGGCAGCTTTTCGGCGAGTTTCTGCTTCTATCTGGCGTAGGCGTTCTTCCTCTGCTTCACGCGCTTTACGCTGTTCGTCACTTTCTTTTTTGACTTCAGGCTTTTTGGCGACAGATTTAGTAACACCTTTTTTAACAACGGTACTACTTACCGCACTTGAGTCTGTAGCTTGCCCGTCATTTTTAGCTTTTTTTACCACAACACTGACATTTGAATCATTGGTGGTTTTTTTGCTGTCGCCAAGATTGGCTCGCATAGCGGCTAAAGTGGCTTGCTGACGCGCTTCTGCTTCACGTTTGGCCTGCTCTTTTTGTGCTTTTTCACGGGCTTCTTGTTCCGCTTTTTCACGCTTTTTTTGCGCCGCAAGTTCAGCCGCTTGTTTTTGGGCTTCTAGCTCTTGGGCAATTTTTTCGGGGTTTGGTTTTTCAAACACGACTTTTTTACGCCGTTCTACTTCAACACTTTTTGCTTTGCCCGATGTGCCTGTAACTTTGGCGGTTGAAGTGGTTTTACGATTAATGCTGATACGAGGTTTGTCTTGTTGCCCGTGACTGTGCTGTAAAAAATTCACGAGTTTTTGTTGCTCTTGTTCGGTGACGATGTCATCGTCGCCACGAGCAGGCAAACCAGCATCAACCAGTTGTTTTTTGATTGCATCGACTGATTTTTTGGTCATATCTGCAAGTTCTTTGACGGTTTTATCTGCCATTCATACACCTTTATATTAATTAAACCATGATTCACGAGCTTTCATGATAAGTTCGCCTGCGGTTTTTTCATCCAAACCTTCAATATCTTGAAGGTCAAAAATCGCTTGTTCGGCAAGGTCGTCAAGGGTGATGATGTCACGCTCAGCGAGTTTGTAAGCCCATGCTGCCGTCATGCCTTCCATATTGAGAAGTTCTTCACTCGGCTCTTTGATATTTTGTTGTTTCAATAATTCATCCGCAATCACTGCTTCTTTAGCACGCTCTTGGATCACATCAATGGCTTCATCATCGAGTCCATCAATGTCATAAAACGTTTCGGCAGGAACATATGCCACTTCTTCTAGCGAGGTGAAGCCAATATCGACCAAGGCTTGTGCCAAGTCTTCATCCACTTCAAGTCGATTGTAAAATAATTCACGATAGCCCTTGGTTTCCGTTTCTTGTTTGGCATTGTACTCTTCTTCTAACATCATGTTAAGGCGATAGCCTGTCAATTCTGAGGCTAAACGCACATTTTGTCCTTGTGAGCCAATCGCACGAGCAAGTTGGTCATTGGCAGCAAAAATAATATCTGCTGTCTTACTGTCTTCATCTAAGATAATGCGGTCAACATCCGCAGGCTCTAAGGCACTAATGATATATTGAACAGGGTCATCCGACCATACCACCACATCGATACGCTCACCTTCAAGTTCTTGTTGCACCGCCTGAATACGAGTGCCTCGCATGCCAATACATGCACCCACCGGATCAATACGATGGTCATTGGTTTTAACCGAGATTTTGGCACGCAGACCTGGTTGGCGAGCGATATCACGAATCTCAATGATTTGTTCGGCAATTTCTGGCACCTCTTTTTGCATCAAGGCTTTGAGCATTTGTGGCGAGGTGCGTGACAATACCAACTGTGCCCCACGATTATCACGGTTGACTTGCTCTAAAATGGCATTGATACGGCTTTTAGCACGCAGCTGCTCACGAGGTAGCATTTTATCTTTGGGTAAATACGCTTCAACATTATCGCCCAAATCAATGATATAGCCATCACGGGCAGATTTTTTGACTTCACCTGTGATCATCTCACCAATGCGAGGTTCAAATGCATCAGCGACCAACGAGCGTTCCGCTTCCCGAATTTTCTGGATGATGACCTGCTTGGCTTGGGTGGCTGCAATTCGTCCAAACTCAATAGACTCAATTTGCTCTTCTTTAATATCGCCGATTTTCCATTCATCTGGGTTCAAATCGCTAATAGCAAGCTGGCAGGCTGGCATTTCATGGTCTTCATCCGCCACCACTGTCCAATAGCGAAACGTATCATAATCGCCGGTTTTGCGATTAATATGGACGCGCAATGCCACTTCTGGCTGTTCACTATACACTTTTTTCTTGGTCGAAACGACTAAGGCTTGCTCAATTGCTTCAAAAATATCTTCAGGGTTCAAGCCTTTTTCGTTACTGACGGTTTCAACCACCGTTAAAATTTCTCGATTCATGTCATTACCTTAATCGTGTGAACCAGCGACTGGATAGCCAGCATCAAATATATAAAAATAAAAGTTATGAAATTAAAACTGATACACCAAATTGGCTTTATCAATATTATCTAGCAGCAGGGTTAACGTTTTTTGATTTTCAATTTCAACGGTTAATTGCTGATCATCAATGTGTGTTAATTTACCTGTAACTTTACGGCGTTTTTCAGCCCCCTCATTGATGGCATTGATTAAGCGCAAACTTAACGTCTCGCCCACATAATCCGTCATCTGCTTGGCAGAAAAAAAGGAACGATCAAGCCCTGGTGAAGACACCTCTAGCATATATTCACCGGCAATGGGATCATGCACATCAAGTACCCCACCCACTTGATGCGTGACTGCCGCACAGTCTTCAATGGTGACTTGTTTACCTGCCGCGCGGTCTTCTGGCAAACTTTCAATATAAATTCGCAATAATGATTTGCGTCCTTGCGGCACAAACTCAATGCCCCATAGGCTCACGTCACAGGCGGTTACTGCTGGCTCAATAATTTCAGTCAATTCAGCAACTTTGGTTGATAGTTTCATGATTTCCTTACTATATCAGTTTTAATGAATAAAAATTTTTATGGGGGTAATTTAACAAAATAGCATGTATTAAAAAACCACCCGTTAATTTTCTAAAACCAATAGATACAAAAAAACCCACAAACTAATTGGTGGGCTTTTAAATCAATAAAAGTGTGTCTAACCTTATTTAATTTATTCAACTGAAAAATTAAATAAGCAATTAGCTAAAAAGTGGTAGCGGGGGCTGGATTTGAACCAACGACCTTCGGGTTATGAGCCCGACGAGCTACCAGACTGCTCCACCCCGCAATAATCTAGAACGCATATTCTAATGTAGAAAAAAGACTTTGTCAAACAAAATTTTTAATTAATGTGTCTAGTTTTCATATTTTGGTGCGATTGGAGGGATTTGAACCCTCACACCATACGGCACTACCCCCTCAAGATAGCGTGTCTACCAATTCCACCACAATCGCATTAATACCTTAAAATAGACGGCGTATTCTAACGGATAAATTCCTCTTTAGCAAGTAATTTATCAAGGCACATGGCTTTTTATTACTTAGTGGGTGATGGAGTGGTCACAGGGGTAGATAGGGCTCCAGTCTGCGGGCTAGTCGGGGCAGGCGTTGAAATACTGCTCGTATCTAACGTATAGTTGCTTGCGGCTTGTTTTTTGGCAAATACGGCTAAAGTCATACTGGTAATAAAAAAGATAGCGGTTAATACTGCAGTGGTACGGGTCAAAAAATTGGCAGTCCCGCCTGCCCCAAATACCGTGCCTGATGCGCCTGCCCCAAACGATGCGCCTGCATCCGCACCTTTACCTTGTTGTATCAAGATAAGCCCAATCATGGCAATTGCCACAATGATATGAATTGCAAGAATCGCTGTATACATAATATTTACCGTATTTTTACGCTTAAGAGTTACGAGGAGTGATACTAAAAACTGGCTATTTTACTGTATTTTTGGGCAAAAGCATGAATAATTTGGTAAAAACTGTCTGCTTTTAGCGATGCCCCACCTACCAATGCCCCATCCACCACAGCAATTTTGGCAATATCGCCCGCATTTTTTTCATTGACGCTGCCCCCATATAAAATTGGCGCATAAATTTGCAGGGTGCTTAGTTGTTCGCTGATATAATTGTGTACGCTTTCAATTTCTTCAAGGCTAGGGGTCAAGCCTGTACCAATTGCCCATACGGGCTCATAAGCAATTAATAGTTTGGGTTTAAAATTGGTGTCGCCAGAAGCGGGTAAAGGGATCTGATTGGCAAAATCAGCTAAAATTTGTAGTTGTTTTTCAATAACATCAAAGGTTTGTTTCGCTAAATATTGTTCGTGGGTTTCTCCAATACAAAAAATTACCGACAAACCTTTTGTGAGGGCATTGGCGAGTTTTTTGCTAAGAACATCATGATGTTCTTGATAGTATTGGCGGCGTTCTGAATGTCCAAGAATGACAAACTCTACCCCAAAATCTGCCAATTGGGTGGCAGAAATTTCGCCAGTAAATGCCCCGTGGCTGTCATTTTCACCACAGAGATTTTGAGCGGCAAGTTTTATCGGGGTATGGATTAACGCTTGCTTTGCTTGGTGTAAATATAAAAAATTGGGGGCAAGCACAATCTGACAGTCTTCTACCAGTGGCTGTTTGACGATATCATCCAGTAATTTTGCACAATCGGCTTGATTGATAGGATTCATTTTCCAGTTAGCAATGACCCATGGCTTATGATTGGTGTCTTTTGAGGCAGTAAACATAGTATTTGGCGCAGAAGTTGGGTTAACCATGAGTTATCCTATCGGTGATGCTAGCAAAAAGGGAACCGCTAAGGTGACAAAAAATAATTGCTGGCATTATAACGAGTTTTGCGGCTGCTCCGCTATATTACTTGATAAAAAATTCGTTGGCTCAACCGCTAATACGTTGTAGCAAAAAGATAAATTTTGGCTTATTTTCAAAGTTTTATCGTATAAATTTTAGTTTTATCTATATTATTTTGCTAATGTTAAATCAATTGGTTTAAACTGCGTAAATAATTGTTAGTGATTCACATTGATAGTTTTTAGATAAAGATGAGATAGGTATTGAATATGTCGGCATCCTTTCCAAGCTTTGGCGGTATTGCATTACGACTTGTGCAAGATGGGCTTGTGACAGAACAAGCCATGCAAACGGCTTTGGCACAGTCACAACAAGAAAAAACAAATTTGATTGCCTATTTGGTTGAAAATAAGTTAGTGGCTGCTGACAAAGTAGCTTGGTTAATCGCCCGTGAGTTTGGCGACCCGTTAATTGATTTAGATGCATTAAATACCGAATATATTCCAAAAACGGCGGTAGAAGAAAAAATTATTCGAGAATTTAATATCTTACCAATATTTCAACGGGGCAATCGTCTGGTTGTGGCGATGAGTGATCCAACGCGTGCCAATGCGTTAGATGCCCTGCGCTTTGGTACACGACTGATGGTCGAAACGGTCGTCGCCGAGCATAACAAAATTCAGGCCACGATTGAAAAGATTTTTTCGTCTTCTACCATGCCAGATTTTGGGGACATGGGAGCGGTAGATTTTGGCGATGAAGATCACGCCCAGTCAGAAGCAACGGGTGAAACCACTCTTGATAATACCGATGACGCTCCAGTGGTTAAATTTGTTAATAGCATGCTGATTAAAGCGATTACCATGGGTGCATCGGATTTACACTTTGAGCCGTATGAAAAATCCTATCGGGTGCGTTTTCGTATCGACGGAATTTTGCAAAAAATGGCAAACCCACCAACGCAGTTAGCAGGTAAAATTGCCGCCCGTCTAAAAGTGATGTCACAAATGGATATCTCTGAACGCCGTGTCCCGCAAGATGGTCGTATCAAGTTAAAACTATCCAAAGACCGTGCCATCGACTTTCGGGTTAATTCATTGCCAACCTTGTTTGGTGAAAAAATAGTACTGCGTATCCTTGACCCATCCTCAGCCATGCTAGGTATTGATGCGCTCGGATACGAGCCTGATCAAAAAGCGTTATTTTTAGAAGCCCTTAATAAACCACAAGGCATGTTATTGATTACCGGTCCCACAGGTTCAGGTAAAACGGTCTCGCTGTATACAGGGTTAAACATTTTAAATACGGTTGAAACCAATATTTCAACCGCAGAAGACCCTGTCGAGATTAACCTTGAAGGCATTAATCAAGTCAACGTCAATAATAAAGTGGGTTTGACCTTTGCTAGTGCACTCAAATCATTCTTGCGTCAAGACCCTGACATTGTGATGGTCGGCGAGATCCGTGACCTTGAAACGGCGGAAATTGCAATTAAAGCGGCTCAAACAGGGCATATGGTACTATCAACCTTGCATACCAACTCTGCACCAGAAACCCTAACCCGTCTGCGTAATATGGGGGTTGCTTCTTTTAACATCGCCACGTCTGTTAACTTAGTCATTGCGCAGCGTCTTGCCCGCCGCTTATGTAAGGTCTGTAAAAAACCCACCGAAGTGCCAAAAGTCAGCTTACTTGAAATGGGCTTTACCGAAGCGGATTTGGACAACCCAAGCAATGTGATTTATGAGCCGGTTGGCTGTTCTGAATGCCGAGATGGCTATAAAGGTCGAGTGGGCGTGTATGAAGTGCTCAAAATCACCCCAGAGATTTCTCGCATTATCATGGAAGATGGTAATGCCATTCAAATCAAAGACATGGCATTGACCCAAGGTTTTCGAGATTTGCGACGTTCAGGCATCATGAAAGTGTTACAAGGCTTGACTAGCGTGCAAGAAATGTATCGCGTTACCTCAGAATAAATCAGTAACTAATGAGTCGTTTAAGGATTACCATTCATGGCAAAAGTACAAACTGAGATGTTATTAGACTTTGTCTATGACGGCACCAATAAGCGTGGTGAAAAAGTCAAAGGTGAAACCACCCACCGCAACATTGAACTTGCCAAAGCGCAATTGCGTAAACAAGGGATTAGCGTTAAAAATATTAAGAAAAAACCTAAACCCATCTTTCAAACCAAAAAAGCCATTAAAGCGATTGATATCGCCATTTTTGTGCGTCAACTTGCCACGATGATGAAAGCAGGCGTGCCTTTAACCCAGTCTTTTGAAATCGTCGCAGACGCCTTAGAAAATCCATCAATGAAAGACTTGGTATTACAAATTAAAGCCGATATCGAAGCAGGTAGTAATTTTGAAGGGGCATTGCGTAAACACCCTCGCTATTTTGATGATTTATTCTGCTCGCTTGTGGGCGCAGGTGAGCAATCGGGTGCTTTAGAAACCATGCTTGAACGCGTTGCTACTTATAAAGAAAAAAGCGAGCTATTAAAAGCGAAAATTAAAAAGGCGATGAAATACCCAATTGCCGTAATTGTGGTGGCTGTTATCGTAACGGCGATTTTGCTGATTAAAGTTGTACCCGTATTTGCCGACTTATTCCACTCATTTGGGGCAGAACTCCCCGCGTTTACCCAATTGGTGGTTAATATGTCCAATTTTATGGTGCAATGGTGGTGGGTGGTACTATTTGTTATTGCCGGAGCAGTGATAGGCTTTTCTGAGGCCAAAAAGCGCAGTAAAGCGTTTCGAGATTCATTAGATAGATTAAGCCTTAAACTGCCTATTTTTGGCAAGATTGTGTATCAAGCCATTATTGCCCGTTTTTCTCGTACCTTATCCACGACCTTTGCGGCAGGGGTGCCGTTAATTGATGCGTTAAATTCAACCGCTGGGGCGACCAACAATGTGGTGTATTACGATGCCACCCAAAAAATCAAAAACGATGTGGCCACCGGTCAGCAACTGCAGTTTGCTATGCGCTCCACCAATTTATTCCCCAGTATGGCCATTCAAATGGTGGGGATTGGTGAGGAAGCAGGTAGTTTAGAAGAAATGCTTGATAAAGTCGCCACGTATTATGAAAATGAAGTAGATAACGCCGTCGATGGTTTAACCAGCTTAATGGAGCCCATGATTATGGCATTTTTAGGAGTTGTAATCGGTGGATTGGTCATTGCCATGTATCTGCCGATTTTCCAAATGGGCTCGGTGGTGGGCTAATGACATTTTTAGCAGAATTTTTCGCTCTTTTACAACAGCAGCCGCTCCTTGCAATGATAGCGGTGGCTATTTTAGGCTTATGTGTTGGCAGTTTTTTGAATGTGGTTATTTATCGTACACCGCTCATGATGGAACAACAATGGAAAACAGAATGTCACTATTTATTGCATCCTGAACAAGAATTTACGCCACCTGCACCTATCACTTTAAGCTTTCCGCCATCACGTTGTCCGCATTGTGCTCACCCAATTCGCTGGTATGAAAATATGCCTGTGATAAGTTGGGTCATGCTGCGAGGCAAATGTAGTGATTGCAACTATCCAATCAGTTTTCGCTATCCGCTGATTGAAATTGTTACGGCAGTTTTATCCGTTTTGGTGATAGCCAAATTTGGTGTGACTACTCAAGCATTGGCGGCTTTGCTGTTGACTTGGGTGTTAATTGCGCTGACTGGCATTGACTTTGATACACAGTTGCTACCCGATCGTTTTACTCTACCGTTGGCAGGTCTTGGGCTTTTTGTGAATGCGTATGGCTTATTTGTAACTTCTACCCAAGCAATTTTTGGCTATGTTATTGGGTTTTTATGTCTTTGGATTGTGTATAAATTATTTTTATTAATGACCGGCAAGCACGGCATGGGCTATGGCGATTTTAAATTATTGGCTGCTTTAGGGGCATGGCTAGGCCCAATGGTGCTACCTTTAATTGTGTTTTTATCGGCGGTTATTGGTTCAATCATTGGCATTATCTTAATGAAACGGGCGGGTGAAAGTAGGCCATTTGCCTTTGGTCCTTATATTGCTATGGCAGGTATGGTAGCACTTTTATATGGCAATGATATTATGGGTTGGTATTTAGGCAGTATGTCACATCCATAAACCGATAGGAATTTAAATGTTTGTAGTAGGATTAACCGGCGGCATTGGTAGTGGTAAAACCCAAGTGAGCAATTGGTTTGCCAAACAGGGCATCTTCATTATTGATGCAGACATTCTGGCTCGTCAGGTGGTGGCAAAAGATTCACCGGGTTTGGCACAAATTGTGGATAAATTTGGTGACTGGGTCTTGGATGACAATGGCGAATTAAATCGAGCGGCTATGCGTGAATTTGTGTTTAGCCATCCGCAGGCGTTGATAGATTTGGAACAAATCACCCATCCTGCGATTCGCATGCTTGCCAAAGATTTACTCGCCACCGCCAACGCACCTTACACCCTGCTGGTTGCTCCTTTACTTCTTGAAGCATCCGAAGCAGGACTTGTACAATTATGTCAACGGATTTTGGTGGTTGATGTCAATGAGCCCACCCAACGTCAACGTGCAAGCCAACGTGATGGGCAAACGGCTGAAAAGATTGATAAAATTATGGCAAATCAGCTCAATCGTGAACAGCGCCTAAAAAAAGCTCATGATGTGGTGGATAACAATGGTTCAATTGAACACTTGTATCAACAGCTTGAAACGTTGCATCGAGAATATCTCATTATGGCAAAAAATGCTGTTTAACAGGCTGTTTAATACAATGCCATTAGCGTTATACGATTAAATGTAAGTCATAGCCTTTATAAGCCATATTTTGACTATGGCTTACTGATGGCTTATAGGTATTTAACTTTTTTCAATTATAAATTCGGACTGAGCCACTTTTCAGCCGTCGCTTTATCCCAGCCTTTGCGCTTGGCATAATCATCTAACTGATCTTGGCTGATTTTACCGACATTAAAATACTCACTCTCGGGGTGTGAATAATAAAAACCACTGACTGAAGACGGTGGATACATGGCATAACTTTCGGTCAAGAATGTACCAATCGCATTGGTGGTATCCAGCCAATCAAACAACTTGCCTTTTTCGGTATGGTCAGGACAGGCAGGATAACCTGGGGCAGGGCGGATACCGACGTATTTTTCTTTAATGAGTTCTTCATTGGTTAGGCTCTCGTCGGCTTGATAACCCCAATACTGTTTACGCACCAATTCATGCAAATGCTCGGCAAACGCTTCGGCAAAACGGTCACAAATCGCTTGTACCATAATCGCACTGTAGTCATCGCCTTTGGCTTTATAGTCATTGGCAAGTTCTTCTGCCCCAAATAGTGACACGGTAAAACCGCCCAAATAGTCTTCGCTTGTGGGCGAGATAAAATCCGCTAGGCTGTAATTGGGTTTGCCGCTGGCTTTGTCACTTTGCTGGCGTAAATGCTCAAAGGTATGGGTGACATTGCCTTGTTCATCGAGCACTTGCACGGTGTCAGAGCTTGGGCGACGAGCAGGACTTAGTTTAACTACCGCTTTTGCCGTGACCAATTTTTCGTTAATGAGTTTAGCAATCATGACTTGGGCATTGGCGAATAAATCTTTCGCTTCCTCTCCGACTACCTTATCATCAAAGATTTTTGGATATTTACCAACGAGTCCCCACGAGATAAAGAACGGCGTCCAGTCAATGTAAGGAATCAGATTTTGTAATGGGTAATCGTCAAACACGACTTGACCACTGCTGTTGGTTAAAAGCAGGTTAGGCTTAGGTGGGGTATAATTTGCCCAGTCGTACTGAAAACCTTGTTCAACCGATTCAGCATACGATAGTTTTGGCGCTTTCGGTTGGCGGTTGGCTAGACGTTCACGCACTTCGCTGTACTCGGTGCGTAACTCACTGATAAAATCGACGCGTTTTTCTTTTGATAATAACGTGGTAGCCACGCCCACGGCACGACTGGCATCGGCGACATATACCACCGCATCATTTTGATAATTGGGTTCGATTTTGACTGCGGTATGGGCTTTGGACGTGGTCGCACCGCCAATGAGCAGTGGCAAATTAAAGCCTTGCTCTTGCATTTGTTTGGCGACATACACCATTTCATCCAAGCTTGGGGTAATCAAACCTGACAGCCCGATGATATCGACATTTTCATCTTTTGCCACTTGCAGGATTTTTTCGCAGGGCACCATCACGCCTAAGTCGATGATTTCATAGCCATTACAGCCGAGCACCACGCCAACGATGTTTTTGCCGATATCATGCACATCACCTTTCACCGTTGCCATCAGCACCTTGCCTTTGGTTTCACCCGCGACTTTTTCCGCCTCGATATACGGATTGAGCCAAGCCACTGCCTGCTTCATGACACGGGCGGATTTTACCACTTGCGGTAAAAACATTTTGCCTGCGCCAAACAAGTCGCCAACCACGTTCATGCCGTCCATCAAAGGCCCTTCGATCACATCAAGCGGACGAGGATATTTTTGGCGGGCTTCTTCGGTGTCTTGGTCGATATAAGTCGTTACGCCTTTGACCAATGCGTATTCAATACGTTTTTCGACGGGCAATTCACGCCATGATAAATCGACGGTGCTGTCTTTTTTCTTACCGCTTAAATAGTTTTCTGCCACTTGCATCAAATGTTCGGTGGCGTCTTGACCTGAATCGCCTTGGTTACGGTTCAAAATCACGTCTTCAATAGCGTTTCTAGCGTCTGACTCAATATCGTCATACAGCTCTAGCATGGCTGGGTTGACAATCCCCATGGTCATGCCGTTTTTGATGGCATGGTACAAGAACACGGCGTGAATGGCTTCACGAATGGGGTTGCCGCGAAATGAGAACGACACATTCGACACACCGCCTGAAACCATGGCGTTGGGCAAATTGTCGGTAATCCATCGGGTGGCATTAATAAAGTCTAAGCCGTAATTGTTATGCTCTTCAATCCCCGTGGCGACGGCAAAAATATTGGGGTCAAAGATGATGTCTTCACTCGGAAAACCGATTTCATCAACCAAAATATCGTAGGAGCGTTTGCAGATTTCGATTTTACGCTCAAAGCAGTCCGCCTGTCCGTCTTCATCGAACGCCATGACGATAATCGCCGCCCCATAACGCTGACATAGCTTGGCTTTTTGCACAAACTCTGTCTTGCCTTCTTTTAACGAGATCGAATTGACCACAGATTTGCCTTGCGTGCATTTAAGACCCGCTTCGATGATGTCCCATTTTGACGAATCAATCATCAGCGGTACACGGCTGATATCTGGCTCACTGGCAACCAAATTGACAAAGTGAATCATCGCCGCTTTGCTATCTAGCATGGCTTCATCCATGTTGATATCAACGACTTGGGCGCCGCCTTCGACTTGATCACGAGCCACGTCCAACGCTTCGGTGTATTCTTCGTTTTTGATGAGACGCAAAAATTTCTTTGAGCCTGTGACATTGGTACGCTCACCGACATTGACAAACAGGCTATCACGGGTGATGTTAAACGCTTCGAGTCCCGACAATCGGCAAGCTGGCTTGTAGTCTGGTAGTTGGCGTGGGGCGAAAGGCGATGTCATCTCGACAATTTTGGCGATATGTTTGGGCGTTGTCCCACAGCAGCCGCCCACGATATTGACCAAGCCGGATTTGGCATAGTCGGCAACCATCGTCGCAGTTTGCTCGGGTGTTTCATCATACTCACCAAACTCATTGGGTAAGCCCGCATTGGGGTGAGCCGAAACAAAAGTTTCGCACACGTCCGACAAGGTTTTGATATGCGGCTTGAGCAAATCTGCCCCCAACGCACAGTTAAAGCCAATCGAAATCGGCTTGGCATGGCGGACTGAGTTATAAAACGCTTCGGCGGTTTGCCCCGACAAGGTGCGTCCCGATGCATCGGTAATTGTACCGGAAATCATAATGGGCAATTCAAAGCCAATGGTCTCGAATACGCCTGTCACCGCAAAAATCGCCGCTTTGGCGTTGAGCGTATCAAACACCGTTTCAATTAAGATGATATCCGCACCGCCTTCAATCAAGGCATAAGTCGCTTCGGTGTAGTTATCGACGAGTTCGTCAAAGGTGACGTTACGAAACGCAGGGTCATTGACATCGGGCGAAATCGAACAGGTGCGAGAGGTTGGACCAATCACGCCTGCGACAAAGCGAGGTTTGTCAGGGTTTAAGGCAGTGACTTCATCACAAACCTCACGGGCAAGAGCAGCAGCAGATTTGTTAATCTCATACACTAGGCTTTCCATGCCGTAGTCCGCCATCGAGATTTGCGTGCCGTTAAAGCTGTTGGTTTCGATGATGTCCGCGCCAGCGTCCAAATACGAGCGGTGAATCGCTCGAATAATCTGCGGCTGGGTCAACACCAATAAGTCATTGTTGCCTTTGACATCATGTCCAAAGTCGGCAAAGCGCTCGCCGCGATAGTCTGCCTCGATGAGTTTATAGTTTTGGATCTCAGTGCCCATCGCACCATCAAGGAATAAAATACGTTGCTTTAAAAGTTCCGTTAAACGGGCTTTATTGGTTGCTTGAATGGCTTTAAACGGAAAATTGGCAGGTGGCGTAAGTTTAAAGTTAGTGGGGTTATATATTACATGGGGACTTGGTTGAACTTGATTGTTCGCTTGGGTATGACACATGACTATTCCATTTAGCTAAAAATTAAAACCTATTGTTATTATAACCAAAATTTGGAATAGATAAGGTTAGATTTTATAAACCTGTAAAAATTTCAAACTGTTAGTTTAGCATGACGTTTAATATAAACAACCATAAAATTTAGTTTACAATCTGACGTTAAACCGCTAATATTTCTCATACATTACCGTTGATTAATGTTTCGTTAAAGTAATCAATAGCTTAGATAGAATCTTAAAGAAAAAAGGTATACATAATGTTAACTATTTATGAGTTGTCTCGTTATCAATTAGGGCGATTATATGCTATTGATCCTAACTTAGATAAACATTGGCAAACAACGCTAGCAGATGTTTTTGATTTGCTTGATGATGAAGGCCGCAAAAGCATTCTTGATAAATTACTGACCCCTCGCCAAATTACCTATAATGCTTTAAATAATACATTTTTACATTTACCATCCGTAAGCTTTAACCAATTTTGTGCAACGCTCAATATCGAGAATCGTAAACTTTCTCGCATTATCCAAGACTTAAATGCCCTGTTAGCTAACCGTCAACCTCAGCAAAAAATTACTGATGTTGCGGATTTATTAGAAGCAATCTTTTATCATCTAAACGAAATTGAAATAGAAGAAAGCCTTAATGCGCCGCTTCTAAAAAAAACAATTAAAAAATGCTTTTTTATATGATTTTGCCAAATGGGTTGATGAAGTTGACATTGACTTTAACAATGGCGTAAGAAGATTAACTGAAGATATGGTGAAATCTTATATCAAAGAAGTCTATATCAAACAGCAAATACAAGGTCGGGATTTTCGTAGTTGGAGTGGCGAAGAAATCCATTATTTAGGGGTCGAACACTTTCCAAAAGAATTACTAAATATCGCCCATGACCGTAAATTGCATGTTATAGAAAGCCATTACTATTGGTTTATGGTCGGACCTGCCGACAAAGTTGGACAAAATGCCTTCTCATTACGGCGGTTTTTAAATGAAGATGTAGGTCGTGGTTCTGTATTTTTGACACATGTGGTAATACCAAGAAAACTGTATGAAAAAGAAAATATTCGCAACTTTTTGCTCAACTGTTTATCTCGTATTTACACACTTGATCGCAGTATTAGTGCAGATATCCTCAAGTTTTTTGCAGATGCTCGCCAAATCAATCAACAACACTTAATCACTTTACTTAAAAAACCATTAAGCGGTGATGGACGAGAGCCTGAGGTGATTATTTCTGAACGTCTTATTGATTATGAAAAAAAATTAACTTCATTAATTTTGTTTAAAATTCCAAACATTTTTAGGATGGCATTTCAAAATCCTGATGTTTTAGCTTACTTAAAATACCATATTGAAAAATTATTAATAGAATTTCAGAACAATATTGAAGAATTTAAACTTTATCCGTTGGTGCGTAATTCTAATTCGGCTCGAGAAACCAAAGCGCGCTTAATTGCTTTACAACTGTTTTTGGAAAAACTAAGCAATCAGCTTGAAGGCATCATCGTTAATAAAGAAGTGGATAAAATTAATGAACCGCTAAATTTAATAAAAGAAACACTTGAAGAAAGTGAAGCTGCGATGGTTCAACTTGACACCTATCGACAAAAGCTTCAGGACTATGAGGATAAACAAGCTAAAGGCGGATTGTTAGTCAAACTTAAAATGGTCAGAAAACCAGACTATACGGTTAGCGATATTCAAAATTCTTATATTGAAATACAAGAAAATTTATTTATCGAAATTGTGAAAATTGCTAAAGTTCAACGCCAATTTATGAGCTATCTTGAGCTAGAAACCGGTCAAACCATTGATGAAAACTATCGTCACTATGCTTTACTTGATCCCAATAAACAATTTGGCGCATTGCCTATTATCATTAGTATGCCTGAAGATAGAGCCAGATTTGAACCTAAAGATATCCGTGCGCTACTAGAAAGAGATATCTTTAAAAATACGGTTGGACTAACATCTTAAGTGACCATTTGATTTAAAAAACCCCATTAATTTTGTAAATTTTTCAAATAAAGATATCTTATTTAATAGAACAAGCGTATAATGTCTAATTTTCAACACCATCAGAGAAAAGATATCTTTACCTTAATTTAGATCAAACTTTTGTTTTAAATGAGTGAAAGACATTAAAATGGTGTATAGTAATATAAAAGCAAGGTTAATTGCTTTTTGTTACAATTTTTATGCTAATTTGCCATTGCTTTTTGTAAAAAGATATTTAATCTCACAAAATTTTACGTTAAAATACCGCCTGCTTCATGTCCTGTTCCTAGTATTAGCGACAACCTTAGCGTTGTTATCAGCTCTGCTGAGTGAATGTGGGGATATTTTATCAAAGGAGAAACCGTATGAACGTTAAATTAATCGCTGTATCTAGCCTTGTTGCTGCTTCATTAGCTATGACTGCTTGTTCTAAAAAAGATGATGCAGCTGCAACCACAACTGCCTCTACCGCTGCTTCTACCGTAGTTGTAGCACCTGCTGCTTCAGAGCCAGCTGCTCCTGCTCCTAGCGCAACTTCTTCAGCTTCAGCGCCAGTCGCCGCCTCTACTGCTAATATCGTTGCTTCTACTGTTGTTGTAGAAAACAAATCAGCTTCAGCAACTGCGCCTGAAGCAACCACTACTGAAACTAAAACTTCAGAAACCCCTGCTGGCGATGCAAATAAAGTTGCTGATGCGTCTGCCTCAGCTTCTGCTACTAAATAATTGTTTGATACAATTTACTAATAGCGAAAAACGAATAGCAAATAAAGAGGAACGTTGTATACGTTCCTTTTTTTATGACTTAAATTGATCGCTAATTATTTTCTTTGCACACGACAAAAAAACAAAAAAGTCTGATAAAACAAGGCATAATAG